>LAZR01001372.1_pt1 | contig 15462 bp, 13 predicted proteins | sample 329461 | NCBI WGS metagenome assembly LAZR01 (sample SAMN03002196, study PRJNA259156) | marine sediment metagenome | biome: sea floor; feature: Hydrothermal impacted sediments; material: marine sediment; isolation source: Loki non-amplified sample from Loki's castle hydrothermal vent sediment ...
GCAGATCTTAAATCAAAAGAAGCAGGATATGCAAAAGAGCTTGTTAAGGCGCTTTACAATTTAGAAAGCTTCTATGCCTCAGGGAGAGAAATTGGGTTAAATACTATGCTTTTGAGTAAAGAAAAAATTTCAAATGATAATAAGCTTTTAGATTATATTGACACAGCCTCTTATTTATATGGTTCAATGATAAAGCCTTCGAGAGCCTCTCTTTTAGGCAATTTATTAAACTCACATCCCCCGAGTTATTTTAGAATCGCAGCATTATTAGATGATAAATTAAAACCAACAAAAGAGGCAATACTACCATTTATTTGTTTAAAAAAATCAAAACAAAAAAAATATGGACAATTATTTGAGAAATCAAGGCAAATGTTTAAGGTCATAGCAAATGAAAAATTTAAGGAATATTTCCAAATTGACGATATCGCTTTGCTTTCAAATAATTTAGGTAGAAGAGAAATATTTAAACTTGATCTGAATAAAGAATATATTTTTCGAAATAAAATTACGGATGAAATTATTTATGGACAATTGATGGATGTTCAATTCATTGATAACATTTGCACTAGAGATCAACTTATTATAACAAATCTAAAGACTCATGAAAAAGAATATTTAGAATCAGCACTTTTTTTACGAAATCAAATTGATTTGGGTGAAACCTATTATCTGAAAAAAGATTCACCATTGGTCTTAAAAGGTATTCAAAAGGAAGAAAGAAATTATATCTTTTTAGATCAAAATAATAATCAATTTCAAAAACCCATTCTGAAAACGAAATTACCAAATTCAGTGGCTCTTATTAAAAATCTTGAAAATAGTGAGGTTTTCTTTAAAAAAAAAGGTAAAATTAGTATATTAAAATGTGTTGAAGTCTCAAAAACAGATGATTTTAATAAGATTGAAATTATATTATCTGAAGATGATGAAAACTTAAAAGAGCCGGAATTAGTGTCGTATCAGCTTAAAGATTTAATTATTAAGCCACGAAATATATATTTACCAATAAGAAAAGACTTTCAGCATAGAAGATCAGAAGTAAAGGTAATGAATTGGTTAATAGAAAAAAAGATTTTAACCCAAATTTATCTAAAAAAGCCTGTCAACAATTTTGAGATGGGTTATATCCAAAGTATAGATGTAAAGAATAATTTAAAGAAAAAATCTGAAAGTGAAGAGAAAAGACATGTTAATTTACTCAAGTTAATAAATATCTTTGGGAAAGAAACCTTAATTCCGTTTCAGAAAATAGAATCAATAGGTTTTGAATTTGAAAGCGTTATAATTCAAAAAAAATCTGCTACAAGCTTTACTAGCCGATTAGGATATAAAATTTTAAAGAAACTAAAACCTAACAAAATAATAATCACCTAAAAAGTCATACATCCGCAAGTTTAAGAGTGTTTACCATGTTAAATAGAATTAAAGAACTCCTGCATCTGTTACGAGTGCGTCAATATTACAAGAACATTATGATTTTTGTAGGAATATTTTTTAGCCAAAATTTATTTGACCCAACTCATTATATTAGCCTTATTATTGGTTTTATCTTATTATGTTTTACTTCCTCATTCAATTATATAATAAATGATATAGGGGATATTGAAAAAGATAAATTACATACAGAAAAACTAAAAAAGAAACCTCTCGCATCAGGATCAATATCAAAATTTTATGCAATCATCATTCTGATAATATTGGCTTTATTGATTATTGCGTCATCGATCTTTCTCCTTCCTAATCTAGGGTTTATCTTTATGATTGTTCTAATGATTTTAACAGGTCAACTATATAATCATATCTTTAAGAAATATGCATTTATTGACATTATAATTTTATCTACTGGATACTTATGGAGAGCCCTAGCAGGTTGTATGATTATCGAGCAATACGTTTCTGCCTGGTTATTTTTAGCAATATTTGAAGTTGCTATATTTCTGAGTATAGCCAAAAGGAAGGGTGATTTGAAATTCCTAGGTGAAGATGTAGCAGCTGAGCATAAAGAAGTGTATGATCAATATTCTCTCAAATTACTAGATCAATTTCATGTTATAATAGCGGGTTCTCTTTTTATGACATATGCATTGTATCTTATAAATACATTTGGATTAGTTGAAACAGCTGAAACAGGTATCCCTACTCTTTTTGAATATTTGTCAATACTCACAGTACCAATTTCTTTGTATATTCTAATGAGGTACATGTATTTAACATCGTCTAAACCTGAAATCGCACGTAGCACTGAAAAAGCTTTTTTTGATAAAGGTATGATAATTGCTTGTGTTTTATTAGGTGGAATTTTACTATTCTCCTTTTATTATTGATTACCATTAAAAAAATTTAATATTAGACTCCATTATTTCCCCATTATTGAAATCCAATTCTTGATTAAATTATTTGAGTATTTGGGTGTAGATATGTCAAATAAATAATCACTTGATTTTAATTATTTAGCTTGAAATTTTCAATAAATTTGTTAGGAATTTCAGGTCCAATTTTAGACAAAATGCTCGGAATAAAGAAAGTTAAAGATAATAAGACACTAAAAATTGTAAGAGAAGTCAAAAAAGATATTGGATATATTAATTTTATCTACTGGATATCTATGGAGAGCTTTAGCATGATGTGCAATAATTAAAGAATATGTCTCTGCTTGGTTATTTTTAGCTATTTTTGAAGTAGCTATGTTTTTGAGTACTGCCAAAAGAAAGGGAGATTTGGAATTCCTGGGAAAAGATAAAGCTCTTGAGCATAAAAAAGTTTATAATCAATATTCTCTCAAATTATTAGATCAATTTGATGTGATTATCGCAGGCTCTTTATTTATGACATATTCTCTTTATTTGATCATCCATTTTAAATTAGCTGAACCAGGTGTTCCTGCACTTTATGAGTATATTTCGATGCTTACCATCCCAATTTCTTTATATCTTCTCATGAGATATATGTATTTAATTTCAGCTGAGTCTAGGATTGCTAGAAATACAGAAAAAGCTTTTATTGGCATAGGCATGATAATCGCTGCATTTTTGATCCTTGCTATTCTCTTTATCTCATTCTATTTTGATATTTTTATTCAATTTTTAAATTTGTAGAATTGAAATACTATCCAAATATTCTTAATAAATAATACTTAAATTTAAAATAGTAAAAAATCCTGGCAAGAACATTCAAACTTAAAATTTAGGAATTTACTTAATTATTTCATATCTGGCGGAGATCAAAAAATATATCAAGGAAATATTAGTTTTTTCTGCCAATCTATTTGTAAATCTAACTTTTTGACAATTATTTGCAAAATTTATAGTTCCTATTCATGTAAAAATTATTGCCTTATTACATTAATGACATTCCCAATATCTCTCAATGATTATAAAAAAAAGATAAACCTTTTAAATTTAAAAAAACAAGTCAATTAATTAACAACAAAATCTAAAAAAAATAAAAAAAAATAATCTTTGTGATTTAATATGGAAAAGAAAACAATTTATGCTATAGGAATTATTGCCATTATTGGAGTAGGCGGTGGTATTGGTATTGGTGTATTCTTACTTCAAGGAGGATCACCGGGTGGTTTCACTAAGGATACCCTCGTCTACGGAACTATGTATTTGCCTGTAGACCTTGATCCTCAAGTTGCCTGGGATAGTGCTTCCGGTGATCTTATAGATCAAGTAACCGAAGGATTATTTGCTTATGATTTATCTGATCCTCAACTCGCAATTATTCCACGACTTGCGCATGCAACTATTGCACCAACATGGTCTGGGGGTGACTTAAACTTTACTGTTACACTCAGAGACGATGTTACATTCCATGATGGTACCGCATTTAATGCATCAGCAGTTCAATGGAATTGGGAAAGAATGGCTTGGGCTTTAAACACAACTGGTACTAACAATGATACAGTGACTCAAATTGCGGAGTTATATGAATGGCCGGATGGAACACCCTTTGTGAACCATACTGAAGTTGTTAGTGAATTTGTCATAAAATTCGTACTAAATGCTCCATATGCTCCATTTCAAGCTTTGTTATGCTTTAGCGGGTCATATATTCAATCACCAGCAAGTACTACTAAAGATGCATACCTTATTACAGCTACAAGTGATCTAGTTGGAACTGGTCCTTGGGTTTACGATACTTATGAAGCTGGTGTTGAAGTATTAATGCACGCCTATCCTTCTTATTATGGAGGATGGTCACACACAAGCATTACGAAATTAGTATTTTCAGGAATTACTGATGCGAACACCAGAAATTTAGCATTGTTATCAAAGGATATTCAATTCTTAGACGATCCACATCCATCATTCCACTCTCAATTTGCAGCTGACTCCGGTACCATCTTAGTTGGTGATGATCCAGCAGAAGAACAGCAATCTTTAGTCACACAATATATGGGCATGAATACCAAAGCAATCAATCTAACATATAGAAAAGCAATTTCTTATGCAATCAACTACTCTTATATTACCGAGGAACTCCTGGAAGGAACTGCCGACAGATTGGAATCTCCAATTCCAGAAGGTATTTTAATGGGAAATTGGTCATCTCAAGAGGCCCTCTATAACGTTACAAAAGCAAGGATGTTGTTGCGAACCATAGGCTACGGATATAATGGAACCGATTCTGTCGATGGATGGTATAATGGAAGCGATATTACGCCTTTTGATTTTGACTATGATGCTGTATGGGTAAGCGCAGCAACCGGAGGACGAGCGGCGTTAAGTGTCTCCTTTACCTATAATATCGGTAATCTGTTCCGAGAGGACATGCTCGCATTATTAATGGATAACTTGCCAAAAATCGGTATTACAGTAATAGGGTATGGTATGACATGGGGAGAATACATTTATCGACTATACGAAGTAGGGAATCTTGACAGAGATATGTTGGAGCTTTATTGGATTGGTTGGGGTCCGGATTATAACGATCCGAGCAATTTCATCAACCCATTGTTTACCAATAGATCTGTTGCATCTAATGGCGCTCAATATGATGGTTGGTATGCAGCAATAGAAGCAGGTAGAGATCCTAGAGTTCAATGGAATAATGTGCAATTGTTAATGGAAGCAGGTATAGAAGAGACCAATGCAACTATTAGAACAACCATTTACGCTAGGATTCAACAACTTTTGGTTGAAGAAGACATGCCATGGGTATGGGGTTATTCATCTAAAGTATTCGACGCTTATGTGGTTGACTTAATGGGATATAACACTAATGCCATGGGTAGGGTTTGGTTCTATCCATGCTATTATGCCTAAACAAAGAGAGCATAAACACGAGATAAATAATTTATTAATAACTTTTTTTTTTTTTAATCTTAATGGTTTTTCAAATGAGTCCAAAATATTCTTTTTTTAAGTCCCCCGTTAAATTGAAATCATTTAAAAGAGATCTTGCTCCTGTAGGTTTCTATTTTGATATCTTTGCAACAGAAATATTTAAAATTCCCGTAATGCCAGTCCCAATGAGAATTGATAAATTAACAAACGGGAATTTGACTTTATTTATATTCCCTGATATTGGAAATTTGAATAAATTGTTAAAAAAGCTGGGTTTAACTCTTAATTTTAAAAAATTTTTTTTGCTTGGAATCTCTAATTTTATAAATTTCGCAAAAGGAAAATATAAGGAGATTATACACCGAAATTTAAAACATGAAATGATAATAAAATGGTTTGAAAATTCACGACTAATAAACATAGAAATTCCTAGCTTAACAGAAGCCTATACTTACTTGCTCCTTGAATTCTTGAATACATTTTCTAACATTGAAGAAAAAAGATTAGGTCCAAGCCTTGAAGGATGTACCACAGAACTATTACGATATTGTGATAAAATCATTTCTTATACTAGAGAAAAAATAGAAAATAATTTAATCCTAATTAAAGAAGAAGGTTCAACAAAAGAAGTACAATTATACTTTGAAAAAAAAGAAAAATATTATCCCCAAATAATTGCTATTAAAATAGATAAGAAAACGAAAATGAACTTTATTCCTTATTTAATCTATGATGATATTCTTGATATTTTTTCCTATAATGAAAAAATTTTACTTGAGAGTAAACAAGTCCCAGTTGATATGACAATTTGGAAAAGTGAGGGAATAATTAATAAGAGATCGAACCTAAAATATAGTAACGGTTTTGTAAGAGATGTCGACATGGAAAATATTGATATAGAGAAAGTCTTATGAAATTCAAAATTGAATTAAGCAGACAAGGTAATTTTATTCTGGCAATATTGCTGATTCATTTCGTGTTTTTCGGATATCTAAGCAATATTTTTCAAAAAGATGTTGGTGAGAAATTATTATTTTTATATCAGATTTTATTTGACCCAAGTACTTTTATTTCATTAATAATCCTTATTGTAATTGTGTTTATAATGGTACTTAGAGAAAAGTTCTTTGAATATGGAATAAGAAATAGCATTTGGCTTACACCCATTATAATGATACAATCATGGATATGGACTTGGATAATCTATGGTTTTGATATTACTATAATTGGTGATTTTTTTACTCGGTATGAAGGATACATTACAATTCTGTCAATATTGGGTGTAAACTTAGTTACTGCGATTTTAGCAGCAATTATCAAACAGTATATTGATAGAAGCAGAAAATTAGAATAATTTAAAATAGAGGAGGAGAATAAATGAACTATGAGCATGATTAAATTTATCATCAGAAGGTTATTATCATTGTTGCCTGTATTATTTGGGGTTATAACAATAACCTTTATCCTTTCTAGATTAATGCCAGGGGATCCAATTATAGCCCATCTCCCTAGAGGTTTTACGGCAGAGATGTATGCAGAAAAGTTAAAGGAACTTGGACTTGATAAACCCATATTGACGCAATATATGATATACTTAGGGGATTTATTTACTGGTAATTGGGGTAATTCTGTATCGCTTGCTAAGGGAGCTCCGGTATGGGATCTTGTTTTAACCAGATTTTTTAGGACTTTTGATATCGCTATCTTTTCAATTTTTATCGCAGCAATTGTTGGAATTAAAACTGGTGTAATTTCAGCGACACATAGAAATAAAGCTAAAGATACAGCATTAAGGGGTTTTGCACTCGTAGGAGTTGCCATTCCAGTTTTCTGGATGGGAATGATGCTTCAATACCTATTTGCATATCAAATACCGATTTTACCGGGGGTTGGGTATAAAACACCAGGTATTGGGGATCCTCCTGTTGTTACCCATCTCAGAATAATCGATAGTTTATTAGTTTTTGATATGGTTTTACTTTTTGATTATATAGAGCATTTAATTTTACCTGTACTTTGTTTATCATTTATAACTCTTGCCTCAATTACAAGACAAACTCGTTCAAGTATGTTGGAAGTTTTGGGACTAGATTACGTAAGAACTGCAAGAGCGAAAGGATGTAAAGAAAAAGATGTAATAAAAACTCATGCACGAAAAAATGCATTAATTCCTACTATAACAATTATAGGATTAAACTTTGGGGGATTATTATCGGGAGCAGTTCTTACCGAAACGACTTTTAATTTACACGGATTAGGTGAGTTATTAATTGTATCGATACAGAGTACTGATTATTGGGTATTAAACGGAATTGTGTTCCTTACTACAATAACATTTATTGCTATAAATTTAGGTATTGATCTCATCTACGGCTTTATAGATCCAAGAATAAGATATTAATTGAAAATAAAAAAAATTTAAGTGCAAGATTTATGGAAGAACATTATCAACAAGAACTTGAAGAAGTAAAAGAAAAAAAAAACATTGTAAAAAATATAATCTCATGGATTTTCAAAAATATTAAATTCCTTCTTATACCGGGTTCCAGATTAGAATCCTTATCACGTAGGGAATTTGAATATGAAAAAACAATAAGTAAAAGAAAGTTCATTCGAAGATTAAAATCAGTATTAACAATATTGGGAATTATAATCATTTTTGTCATTATTACCTTTGCTATTCATGGAGATTGGATTGCTCCATATACAAGATCGGATGCAAATGGTGTTTTAGTTGGTTCTTGGGATCCCCCAAGCTCCAGTAATCCTCTAGGACAAACCAAATTTGGACGTGATGTTTTATCAAGGGCAATATACGGTGCAAGATCTTCATTAACGATTGCTTTACCAGCTATAATATTTAGTGTTATAATGGGTGTTATAATTGGAGTGATCTCTGGATATTATGGGGGATGGATAGATTCGGTTATAATGAGAATTACTGATATGTTTCTTGCATTTCCAGCTCTGATTCTAGCTTTAGTTTTTATAGCAATATGGGGTCAAGAAATGAAATATATAATGTTAGCTTATGGAATTCTTGGCGTTCCTTATTATGCACGGTTGATTAGGGGATCAGTATTACAAGCTCGAGAATTACCTTATGTAGAAGCGGCAAGAGTATCTGGGTCAGGTAATTGGAGACTTATGTTTAGGCATGTTTTGCCGAATACCATCCAACCAATCATAATTTCGTTTACATTCGACATCGGTGGAATTATCTTAAGTTTGGCGGGTCTTAGTTTTTTAGGGTACAGTGATATGACATTAATCGAATGGGGAAATGACATTAATGTTGCAAGACTTCATTTATATGATGCACCATGGTCCGCCGTCTGGCCTGGAATTATGATCTTACTAACTGTATTGGGTTTTATGTTAGTCGGTGATGGGTTAAGAGATGCTTTGGATCCGAGAATGAAAAACCTGTAGTCTGTTCTTGAACTTTATTGAAAATATAAAATTAGGGGAAAAAGAAGAAAATGGATCTCACTGTAAAAAAGAAAACTAGTGTTGAAGCTATTGAAAAAAATCAAACAAGTTCAGTTATATCGGGGAATTCGGAAAATCTGCTACTTGAAATCAAAAATCTTAAGACAAACTTCTATACAGAAGAAGGGATAGTTAAAGCAGTCGATGGAGTCTCGTTTACTATGGGCAGAGATGAGATCCTTGGTCTTGTCGGTGAAACAGGTTGCGGGAAATCTGTTACAGCTCTTTCTATTTTACGTTTAGTGAGAGAACCAGGAAAAATTATAGAAGGAACAATAACGTTTAATGGTGTCAATTTACTAGATTTAACCGAAGGACAAATGAGGGAATATCGTGGTAAAGATATTACTATGATTTTTCAAGATCCGTTAAATTCACTTAATCCTATTCTTCAAATCGGTAGACAAATATCGGAAGTATTTTTATTACATCAGGAAGAAGAGATAAAAGAAATTATACAACAACGACGTTTAGATCGGGATAATGAGAAACAATCCATAAAAAATTTAAAAGAAGAATTAAAAATAAAGAAAACTCGAATAACAAAAGAAGAAGAGAGAGAACTAAAGGCAAAAATAAAAAAACTAAAAGGAACCCTAACTAAAAAACCAACATTGAAAGATATCGCATGGGAAAAATCGGAGGAAATTATTAAAGAAGTTGGAATTGCGGATGCTAAAGGGATCTTAAAACGATACCCACATGAACTAAGTGGGGGTATGAGGCAACGTGTAATGATTTCCATGGGACTATCGTGTAATCCTAAGCTATTAATCGCCGATGAACCAACAACTGCCTTAGATGTAACTATTCAAGCTCAGATTCTTGATTTAATGAAAGTTTTAAAAAAGAAATTTAGGACATCGATTCTCATGATTACGCATGATTTAGGAATTATCGCAGAATTGTGTGAGAAAGTGGCTGTTATGTACAGCGGGACTATTGTGGAATACGCCCCAGCTGAAGATTTATTTAAAAATCCCCGCCATCCTTATACTAAAGGACTTATAGGTTCGATCCCAAGCATAGAAAAGAAAAACCAAGAATTACTTACAATTCGAGGTATGGTACCTAACTTAATTTATCCCCCGTCTGGGTGCAGATTCCACCCTAGATGTGATTATAGATTAGAGACTTGTGACAAAGTAAGACCAAACAATATTGAAATCGGAGATAAACATTTTGTTAATTGCCATCTTTTCGATCCCAAATATAAAAATTCCCCAAAATTCCAATGGGGTGAAGACATAAATAAAGAATCCTATAAAATATAAAATTAAAAATTGATAGTATATTTGTTGGAAGGAAAATAAGAAAATGACTGTTTATAACGATAAAATAGAAAACTCATCAACTGAAGATACAAAAAACTCGGGTAAGAAAAGAGAAGTCATTCTTTCTACAGAAAATCTCAAGACTTATTACCCAATACTCGGTGGGCTTTTCAAACGAACAATTGGTCATGTTAGAGCTGTAGATGGTGTCACTTTTAACCTTTATGAAGGAGAAACACTTGGTTTAGTTGGCGAGAGTGGTTGTGGTAAGACCACCATAGGAAAAGTTATATTAAATCTTGTACCTGCTACGGTAGGAGAGGTTTTCTATAAAGGGCGAAATATCGTAATGGGAAGCACCGAAAAAAAAGGAATAAGTAATCAATTAAAGCAACAAAAAAAAATAATTGATATTATGTTTATTCCAATGATTCGTGTTGCTAATTCACTTTTCGGTTTCGCGAAATTAAATCTCAAAAAAATCTTTCAAACTATAAAAAAATCTTCAGTGAAAATATTACATCCATCCCGAAAATTGTTCACAGCAACATCATCTATATTAAAACAAAACTACTCTAATTTGATGGAAGTAAAACAACCATATGACAAAAAATTACGGAAAAAGATTCAGATGGTGTTTCAAGATCCTGATGCTTCTTTAAATCCACGTTGGAAAATAGTTAATGTTATAGGTGAACCTCTCAAAATCCTTTTAGGAATGTCAAAAAGAAAAAAGATTCGTAGGCGTGTTCTTGAACTTCTAGAAACCGTTTCAATGAAGAGAGAACACTTGGATCGATATCCACATGAATTTTCTGGAGGTCAAAAACAAAGAATTGTAATAGCTAGAGCTCTTGCTTGTAATCCTGAAATTATTATTTTGGATGAACCAACTTCTGCTCTGGATGTCTCCGTTCAAGCTCAAATCTTAAATTTATTAAAAGACCTTCAAAAGAAATTTGGTTTATCTTATCTTTTCATTACTCATGATTTAAGTGTGGTACAACACATAGCTGATAGAATCGCAGTAATGTACCTAGGCAAATTCGTGGAGACCGGCACACTTGAAGAGGTTTTTTATAATCCAACACACCCATATACTAGAGCTTTGTTATCTGCACGACCTACATTTGATCCTGGTTCAAAACAAAACAGAATTATTTTGGAAGGTGATGTACCCAGTCCAATTAATCCACCTTCAGGATGTGCATTTCATCCGAGGTGTCCTGAAAAAGAAGGACATCTTGGTTGTGGTGTAGATGAGCCTAGAAGGATTCATCTCGGTGGTGATCATTATATGTATTGTCTACCTTCTAAAAAAGAAAAAAGATCCTATGATGGAGTAGATTATATTTCAGACTCATGGGCTACTTAATATTTTTCGCGAAAGTATTTTCCCGTAATATGAAAAATAATTTACATCCTTTTTAAATTATAACATATAAAAGCAATCTTGATAAATTTTGATAAATATTGGACAATAAGTATATTTTTTCTTATTTAAGTACAGTGTGATCAATATCGCGGATTTAGAATTATTTCATGAAGGAGAGATTGTAAATCATGTAAATTCTTTAATGTTTGAGCGTGAGGCAGGAACTAAAGGTGAAAATAGATCAATAAATTATATACAAAAAGTTTTAACTCAGGAAAACATCGCTAACAAAATTGAGACTTTTAAATGGTCTAAAACAATTACAATTTTAGTTAGGTTAATGTCGATTTTTTTAATAAGCTTATCTGTCCTCTTCGAGGCATTAGTTTTTTTTAAATTGTTTTGGTTAACGATATTCATCGACTTAGTTTTAATTGTTCTAATTATAATAGTTATAAAAGATTTATTTGATGTGATAAATGTACTATTAATAGGAAGAAGGAAAAAATCAAAAAATCTTATTGTTAATATACCCGCATTGGAAAAAAAACCAAAACGCCCTCTAATTATCTTTTCTGCTCATTATGATTCCAAATCAGAAAATTATTCGTATAATTTGAAAAAATATTTTTTTTTAGTAGAAGGAACTTTAATTTTTCCCTTTATAAGCACAACATTAATTCTTTCGGTTTGGGGTGTACTTACAAATTTTTCAGATTTATATATTAATGATTTTTATTACACGCTAATTGATAAAATAATTGACTTTTCATACGTGTCATTTGGATTTTTAATGATTTCAATCATTATTTTACTTTTAAACAGGGATCCGAGTAAGTCACTTGGTTCGATTGATAATGCTAGCGGGGTTTCGATTTTAATTGAGCTTGCAATACTTTTAAATAAAAATCCTCTCGAACATATAGACGTTTTGTTTTTATGGTGTGGTGCTGAAGAATGGGGATTATGGGGTTCAAAACAATTCTGTTTGGAGCACTTTAATGATTTAAATCAAGAATATAACCTTGATGAATCGTATAATATTAATATTGATATGGTCGGGACTGATATAGGGCTTATAAATAAAACTGGTATTTTGAAAAAAAACAACTTTAACAAAAATATTGTTAATGTTTTAGAAGCAACAGCAAACAGTCTAAAAATTCCCTTAAGAAAATTTGATGTGACTATTGAACCTAGAAGTGACCATATATCTTTTCGATCTTTTGCTAAAAAAGCTCAAAAAACTTTGGAAGTTTGTTGTTTTCTTTCAAATAAAGATACAAAGTTTATTCATTCCTCAAGAGATACTCCTAATAAGTGTATACCCCCTAATCTCAAGGGTTGCGTAGATATTTGTTATAATGCAATTAAAAGCATAAATATGAGAATCGAATAGATTAAGTAAAATTGTATAATTATTTACGTTTATTCTTAGGACATCTAGTCAAACTTTCCATAATCCTTTCAAATCTTCTATGATTTAGAGTTTGAATTATGTTATTTCCACGTTTAAGTCATTTCCCTACACCCTATAAAGACAGGCTTGGTTACTCCTGCAAGGTTAAGCCGTATTTTAATTTATGTTAATTCTCTTCGCTCTAAAAGTTTTAAATTTTAAATTAAATGGAAAATTAATTAATATTAAAACATTTAAAATTAATATATCAAATAGAGTTTATTTTATGCCATTACCAGATAAAGATGACTTAAAATGCTATGCTTTTATTATTGTAGTAATTTTATTAATCCTTTTGGCAACTTATTATTACCCGTTTATAATTCGTTTTGTATTATTAGTAGTTTTTTATTGGTATGTTTCAATACCTGTTATAATCATTAGTCTTTCAAGTATAGATTTTGCCATTAGAAGAGTGGGAATCAGAAAAGCTTATAATTCGATAAATTCAGTGGAATTTCAAGAATCTTTTCAGAGATCAACAGGTGAAAATCCATTAAAAAATGGGAAACTAACAAAAACTTATAAAAATTGGTTAATTCAAAAAGTAAAAATCCCTAAGTACAAAATTAAAAGTAAGTTTCGTTTTTCACCCGAAGATATTAAAAGTTTTGTAATTCTGATTATATTTTTAATAGTGGCAATTATAGTTTTTATAGCAATTTACGCAGCAATCTTCCCAGAATACCGTCTTCCTATAGCGTGGTAACCATATTTGGGATTGATTTTCTTTTCCCTTTATATTGATTTTAAATTACTATCTCTTTAGGTGTCTTAAAAATCTCCTATTCTTACACTTCTAAATTGAATTATAATATGGGAATAAAGTTAAGGGATAAATTTTTTAATTTATATAATGGTGTCTAAGAATTCTCAGGTATTTATAGTTAAAACCTCTCCTAAAATGGTCTTGGAAGATTATACGAAATTAATGCATTTGGCGAATTACGAAAATTACTATAGTAAAACTAAAAAAACAATTCTAAAATTAAACTTAAGTTGGTCAAAGTTCTTTCCCGCATGTTCTAGCCCTCCTTGGCAAGTGGAAGGCGTATTAAAAACTATGGTTGATGATGGCTTCAACCCCAAGAACTTGTTTACAGCGGAAAACAGAACAGTAGTTACTAACATTGAAAAGGGATTAAGGGGTAATAAATGGGCACCCATTATTAAGAAATATGGAGTATGGTTTATTCCATTAACTAGGATCCCGTATGTTCCTTATGAATCATTGAGATCTAAGTTTCTTACTTTAAAAAATAAAAGCTTATTTGTTTTAGATTCAAAAATTTTTCCAGATGGTTTCTTCATACCCAAATTTTATCTCAATAAGCCAATTATTCATCTTCCTACTATGAAAACTCATGGTCATACGGGGGCTATGGGTGGATCACTTAAAGAAACAAAAGAAAATATGAAACATGGAGGTATTACTTGTGCCATGAAAAATGCCTTTGGCGGCCTATTAACAAAAAGAAGACATTTTTCACATCAATATATGTCTGAAGTTCTGGTAGATTTATTAATTATTCAAAAGCAAATCCATCCTCAAATCTTCTCCGTTGTTGATGGGACGGTGTGTGGTGATGGGGCGGGACCAAGAACTATGATTCCCCGTATTAAGAATTATATACTTGCAGGATATGACCAAGTGGCTGTTGATACTGCAGTTGCTCATATGTTGGGTTTTAACCCAATTGAATTACCTGCTATAAAATTAGCTCACGACGAAGGTCTGGGATGTGGAGATTTTGATCAAATTGAGATTATTGGTGAAGATATATCAAATGTTAATTGGAATTTTAAAGTTAAACGTAGTATAGTAATTTGGGGAGATCAGATGGTAAGAAAAGGACCTTTACAATTTCTTTATCCCTTATTTCGTAATGAACTTTTTTTTTTAGGTCCTACTTTTGCATCTATGATTTATCATGATATGTTTTGGTATCCTCTAATTGGGAAGAAAAGAATTAAAAAATTTTCTCAAACAGAATGGGGAAAAAAGTTTAAAGATTATCCTACAAAATAATAAAATTTCTTATTTTAAAATTTCCATAACAATCTTCTCAAAATCTATTTTCTCATTTGAATCTTTCACCTTTATATGAATAAAAAATTCAATCGACCCTTCCTTCCCTAATAAGGGAGATTTAATTATATTATAAATAAAGAATTGGTTTTTTGAGCACCAGTCAAACAACCCCACGAGGATTTGATAAAGTTGTTGAAGATCCTTAATTATTTTGAATTTACGATTACTTTCAAACTCAATTTCAAATATTGGTTTTATTAGAGCTATAATATCCCCTTCATCTTTTAATATACTCTTTACATTTGGAATAATAACTTTAAGAGAAGCAAAAGTTAAATCAATAGTACAAATATCTACTTTTTCATCTAATTTTATTAAATTGCGAGCATCCACACCTAGTACCGGGATAATAGACTTATTAACTTTTTCACATCTTAGTGAAGGGTGGAGTATACCGGTAGCTTTATCGATAGCATATATTTTCCTTGCACCATGCTTTAGAAGACAATCTGTAAATCCACCAACTGACGCTCCCA
>LAZR01001373.1_pt1 | contig 15458 bp, 10 predicted proteins | sample 329461 | NCBI WGS metagenome assembly LAZR01 (sample SAMN03002196, study PRJNA259156) | marine sediment metagenome | biome: sea floor; feature: Hydrothermal impacted sediments; material: marine sediment; isolation source: Loki non-amplified sample from Loki's castle hydrothermal vent sediment ...
ATAATTAAGAAATCTAAAATTTTAATTCTTGGGTCATTAGCATTTGATTACATTATGGGTTTTAAAGAAAAATTTGTTAACGCAGTATCAATAAATCATGAAAAGGAAGAATACCAAAGCACTATCACCGCAGATAGTCGCCATCAATACTTTGGTGGTACAGCTGGTAATATTGCTTATAATCTGGGTTTATTAAATATTCTGACTGTTTCCTTATTAGGCTCCGTTGGAAAAGATTTCGAGAGTTTAGGATATAAAGATCACATAATACAATTCGAAAATATTGAGCTTGGAGTTGATGTACATGACGATCTCTTTACTGCCGCATGTTATATAGTTAATGATATTAAATCTAATCAAATGATTATTTTTCATGGTGGAGCGTTGGATAGATCGAAGGATATTGATTTAGAAAGAAGGATAAGCAAACCTGAAGATTTTGCTATTGCGATAAATTCAACACAAAGCGCGGAAGCAATGACACATTTTGCTGACCAATTAATTAATTTGAAGATCCCTACTATTTTTGATCCAGGTCAAGTTACACCTCTTTTTTCGAAAGAGGTACTATTGAATATTATAAAAAAGTCAGAAATTTTAATTGGAAATACTTACGAGATTAACCAAATAAAAAAAAAAACTGAATTAGCAGAAAATGAATTAATTGAAAATGTTAACGCAATTATAATTACAAAAGGATCTAGAGGTTCAGAATTAATCTATAAAGATAAAAAAAACAAATATTTTAGAGTAGATATCCCTATAAGCAAACCCGAAGAAATAAAAGATACGACCGGAGCAGGAGACGGTTATCGTGCAGGAATTTTAACGGGCTTATCATTAGATATGACACTATTAGACTCATGCCGACTTGGTTCTATAATAAGCTCCTTTGTAGTTGAAACTACCGGAGCTCAAACACAGCATTTTAATTTAGAACTCGTTAGAAAGCGATTTATTGATAATTTTGATTTTATTCCTCCTGAAATAGAAGAATTATAAAAAAAATTGTGTATATGATATTTCTTTAGGATTAAATTTTTTCGATTATGCTATTCTTCAACAGGAATCTCTAATAATGAGAGTACATCATAACCTTCCAATTTTACTTTCCCATGTAAGCTTCCTGTGAGTTCGATAACAAAGGCAATACCTTCAACAATGCCTCCTGCTTTTTCTATTAAATTACAGGCTGCTTTGGCGGTTCCACCAGTTGCTAATAAATCATCAAATAATAATACTTTCTCTCCATTTTCAATAGCATCTTTATGCATTTCTATCGAATCTGTACCATATTCAAGTTTATAAGTCTCACTAATTGTCTCAGCGGGTAGTTTTCCTGGTTTTCTGATTAAAATAAATCCTGCTCCTAATTTATAAGCGATGACACCACCCCATACATACCCTCTTGCTTCAATCGCTGCAACCTTTGTGATTCCTTTTTCTTTATAATGATTTATTATTAGATCACAAGTTTCTTTAAAGGGTGCATGTATTTTAACCAAAGTAGTAATATCCTTGAATTGGATCCCCTCTTTAGGGAAATTTTTTATAGTACGGATATATTTATTTAAATCCATTAAAACTTCAGTTTTTAAGATTAGTTTATAATTCATATAAAAAATATCATAAGTAATTTAAATCTTAATACTACTATTAAGTTTTTCATCTTTTTTGTTAAAAATTTTTTTTATTTTTATCCTTCCTTTTTTATTTTTTATATATCGTATTTAATTTAATTAAAAATTATATTTAATTGAATCGTGATGGGATCAATTTCTTATAAAACTAAAATTCCTTTTAATAACTAGAAAAAATTAAATAAACATTAAGGTATAAGAAATATATTGTAAGTGTGATAAAAAATTAAATCATTTTCGGTTTGTATTTAAATGAAAATCTTGTTGTTTGGTCCAGCTGGGGCGGGTAAAACATCGCTTATGCGGACAACGTGTTTGGGATATAATTTTATGAAAGTTTTAAACTTAAAGCCGACTAAGGGTGTTTCAAGAGAAAATTTTATCTTTCGGGGCATTATGGAGCTCAATATATGGGATTTGGGAGGACAGGAGAGATATATAGAGAGATACTTCTCTGAATCTCAACGGGTATTAATATTCTCAGAAGCTACAACAGCAGTTTTTATGGTTGATTCTGCTGCCATCGATAATGAAGTGCGGGATATTTTTAATAAATTTTTGAAATTTTTACTGCAATTTTCTCCTAATATTGACATGGTCTATGTGTTATTAAACAAAATTGATTTACAAGAATCCAAGGAAGACGAATATTATGAAATTTTAACGCAAGGTTTAAATGAAGATTTTATGGGAAAACTCTCATTTACCCCTGTATCTGTAAAAGAAGGAAGTGCTCAGCATAGGCTAATTGAAATTTTAGATCATGAGATTCAAAAGAGTACTCTATCAATGCAACGTTTAGGAAAGATACGACATTTATTAGATGAGTTAAAAGTTAATACTTTATCAGAGTATCTTTTATTTAATCAACCCGATGGTTTAATAATTTCCTCTACTTTTGGAAAATTTGAATCGAAACCGTTACAATTTATGAAATTCGAAATTGGTACTTTAGATTCTAATATTTATGCTATTTATCAACAAATTATGGAATTTCATAATATTTCTAACGTTTCTCCTCTATCTTTATCTACTGTGGTGTATGAGTCAGAAAATTGCTGGATTCTAGTAAAAGAAGTAAATAATGGCGCCGTATTAATGGTTGTAACAAGAAATAAAGAACAACCTGTTTTTTCTAGTGTAATGAATGCTTTAACAGGCGAGGCTTTTAAAAATTTAAGGATTTATTTGAAATCTTCTGAGTTTTAAACTTGAATACACAAGATATTTAAAATAAAAATAAAATTGGAGTTAAATTTTATATTTCTCTAACTTGTTATTGTTCCTTATCGTATAAACGGATTTTTTTTAACAGATGTTGTTTTGCATGATGTGGTCTTCTTATAACTGAATCGTTTGATTTTTCAATTTCTCTCGCATCATCGCACAATAAAGCAGCTGTTCTCATCATTTCATGAGCAGCAGCTAATAATGGCATATAATCAGATCTTTCTTTCAATTGGAAACAAGCCTTTCCAGTAATTTTAGACACTGAAGCTGCTAGTTCAAAAGCAGCCATAGCTTTAGCTCTTGCGTAAGGATTTGAGAATTTTGCCGCTTCAGTTGCACGATTTGAGTCGATAATTATTTCAGGTAAAGTAGGTGTTCTTCCTTCTAACATATCCATGATGACTTTATTTAATTCTACTGTAATTACTTGAAGTGCTCCAGTAATTGCAAGAACCTTTAATAAATCCGCATTAAACACGCTCATTTCAATAGGATCAAGGTAAGGTCTGCGTGCCCCAATCATACTATCACAATTTATTAAAATATAGCCCATGTTTTTTTCTTTAATTTCTTCTATAGCTTTTTTTGCGGGAGCATCAGAGATTATAATAGTGGGTATATTCCCAGTCATCTCTCTTGTGGCTTTTGGGCCAGGTAAAGCAGCATTTGGGCTAGACATGATGATCAATTCTGGCTCAATTTTAAGCAATTTCTCCATTGTTTCAACACAGTAACCTGAAGGATTCATTTTCGCGCCTGAAGTCACTTCAATTACATTAATTCTTGTAGATTCTGCCCTTTCATCCATTAAGAAAGCCAGTAACAACGATGAGCCGATGGTACCATTTTTTAGAATGCCAATTTTTAGTATTTTTCCTTCTTCACTCATTTTTTTAACCATTTTTACTTTAATCAAATTTAAAATTTATTTTTACATATAACTTAGCAATTTTTTAAGGTTTTTATTTTTTTTTTAAAAATTTTATATAAAATTAAACTCTATTAGTTAATACACATTATTAAAATTTTTATAATAAAAAATAAAATTAAAAGGAGTTTTAATGAGAATGGAGTTAAATGGTGTAGAGATTGAGGATACATACTGTGAAGCTTTTGGAGGATTTTTCACAAGAGTTTTAGTTACAGCGAAGAATGAAAAATTAGTTTCAATTGCAGCTCAAGTTGCTACAGGATATGGTACATCAACAATTCATTGCGATGCTGAAGCGGGAATAGATGTATTTGTTCCACCAGATAAAACACCCGACAACCGTCCAGGAGTAGCCTTAATGTTCTTTAAAACTAAAAAAGATCAAATGAGCAAGGTTTTAATGAATCGAGTAGGACAATGTATTTTTACTTGCCCCACAACAGCTTGTTTTGATGGATTAGATATCTCATTAATTCCTGAAAAAGAATTTGAAATAAAAATGGGAGCAAACCTTAAATTTTTTGGTGATGGATTCCAAGAGAAAACAGAGGGAAAATATTCCTTTGAAGCATGGAAAATTCCGGTAATGGATGGAGAATTTGTTGTTCAAAGCATGGTAAAAGTTGGAAAGGGTGTTGCAGGGGGCAATTTTTTAATAATTGGAAAAGATCAAGATTCTGCTTTAGAGGCAGCTTTTAAGTCGATAGAAGCTATAAAAGACGTCCCTAATGTGATTGCTCCCTTTCCAGGAGGTATAGCTCGTTCTGGTTCAAAAGTAGGTTCTAAATATAGCTTCTTAAATGCTTCTACAAACGATCCTTTATGTCCTACATTAAGAGAGAAAATTGACCATTCTCAATTAAAAGAAGGAGATAACTGCGTTTATGAGATTATTCTCGACGGCGCTACTGAATCAGCGATTAAAACAGCAATGAAATTAGGTATCGAAGCTGCGGTAAAAGCTCCAGGTATAAATCGGATCTCAGCCGGGAATTTTGGTGGAAAACTTGGTAAATTTCAATACAGACTTTATGATGTTTTAAGTTAACCTGTAGATAATTTTTAAAAGAAGATATTACAAATTATTTTTATATTTTTCTTTTTATTTTTCGTTTAGGAGCTCTCTCTTTTTCTTCTTGTTTCCCAGGCACCAATTCAGGAATTTCTTTTTTCTCAAGCTCCTCTTTAATTGGTTTGATTTTAGCTTTTTTTTTGGCTGTGGGTTTCCTTTGAGGAAGTTCTTTCTTTTTTGGAGTGATTCTTTTAGACTCACTAAACTTAGATTTAAAATACTTGTAAATACTTCCAACTCCTGCTAAAACACCAAGCGCAAATCCAACGATTAAGACGATCCAAGGCATATATACACTTAACACTTCTGGAATAATTTTTATTCCTTGAGGTGCTAAACTATAATCACTATTATAATTACTAATTGCCCCATCAGAATCAATAGCATAGATGTATACATACCAAGTTCCTGTTATTAATTCAGCCGTTCTAATTGTAATGTTAAAATTACTAGTATCTTTATAGATTTTTGTAATATTATACCAATCATCGTTTTCATCTAAAAGAGCAATTTTAATATATGCAACTCTATCATCATCGGAAACATCAAAGGTAAAGACTAAATTTCTGCCATAAGGGACAGAAATACTCTGATTCATAGATTCACCATTAATCTCATAACTATGTATTTCAGGGGGTTTATTTTCTGCTTCTCTTATTTCAAATGGAAAATAAGTAGCCCACTTTTTTCCAGAACTTGTCATGTTTACTTTTATAAAATATATTTTTTCTATTTGAGGGAAAATCTCATTACTTAATGTCAAGGTAATTTGAAAAGCATCATCCTCTAAATTCAATAAATTGGTTTGAGTTAATTCATTCACATTATCAACTATGGTAATATTCCACTGAAATACATATGGCCCAAAGTTATTTATGGATAGTTCTGCGTACAATGTATCTCCAATATTATATTCAACATTATTAAAATTAGCCATATAATTCGTTTTAATTGTGAAATTAGTGTATGTTGTATGTGTATTTAACAATGTATCAGTGACGTTATATATAAGAAAACTGACATTTTGAAATCCTAATGGGGCGTTGTATTTAGGAGTATATTCATAATAAAATGAATTGCTACCATCTGAAATCATATTGTAATTACTCTCAGAACCATTTGTAAAAGATATTTGCATTTGAGTATAATTTGCTTCACTAAAAACGGTAGTATCGATTGTAATTTTAATGGATTCAAATAAACGATATATTTCTGTAACATTTCGATCGATCGCTGAATATGGTAAAGGTATAGGAGGAGCAGCAGCAACTTCTGGATTGATGAAATCTTCTTTTTTTTCATAGTTAAGTTTTTGATCCTGCAAATTAAATGAAATTAATATGCCGCCAAATAAAAAACTCAAAAAAATGAAAAAAATTAGGACTGAACATTTATGTTGATTTTTTCTCAAAATTAACTCATCTTCTTAATTTTTTATGTTCAATATCTTTATTTACAAAATATAGCACAATCCCTACTGGAATTAGAATGGGTATTACATAGAAGAGGACTAAATTTAATGTTGATATTTCTAATTCTATTTCAAAATAAAATTTGGCAATTTCTTCATCTAAATTATCTTTTAACACAATTTTATAGGTTTTTTTACCGAGTTCATAAGGATTTATGGTAGATATCATTTTTTTCACAATTCTATTTTCTCCCGGAGCTAATTCATCTATATTAGCTCCCACTCTTTTTCCGTTTATGAATAGTGAAAATTCCTCTGAATTTTTCTGATTATTTTGGATTATTATTATTAAATACCCATGTGTTCCCTGAGGAATCTTTTCTGGAAATGAAACACTCGTTATCTCGTACTTAGAAACCATTTCTACAGTTAATAATTCAGTATAATATTCAGTTGTGTTAATTAAAATGCTCATCTTAATTTGAATTGTATTATTTTTAATAGATTCCTTGGTATTTAAATTGTAAGATACTGTTTTTATTTCATTTTCTATTAGCACCTCTTCCCTGCTAAAATTTTCAACGGCATCCTCCGTAATCCCAATAAAGCTTACATTTAAAGATTGTGAGGTAGTTGGAAGAAAATTAATTAAATTCATAGAAATATATATTTTATCTCCTTTTACTACTTTATTTTGATATAATAAATTGCTATAATCGAATGAAGGTCCAATTTCGACTTTTTTTTTAATTTCAAGATACGCATTATTCTCTCTTTTAATTTGGAAGATGATTTCACTTATTCCAGGTGTTGTTCCAAATTTTACTGTAAAACTAAAAAATATTCGACTTTCCGTAAAAGCAGTAAAATTGATTTCTTGAGCTGAGATATTTACTATATCCTCTCCTTCTAAAGAAGCAGTTAATGTTAAATTATCACTTCGAGTATTATTTATAAGAAATGAAACATCTAAAATCGGTCCTTGATATAAGGTCTTATCAAAGCCCGCAATTGACATATTCACTAATCCAGAAGAAACATTAAATTGTTTTGAAGTTTCACGCATCTTAAAATATTCGCTATCAACCCAAATATATACATAATAACCTTGATCTATTGGTATAGTATCTTGGATTAGATAAGATAAAGTAGTTTTATCAGGTATATAATCTAAATATGAACCATTTGGATATTTTAAAAGATAATTAATGGAGGCATCTGTAATAACAGAATTTATAGTAAAATCTATATACGTTTTATTTCCAGGATTATAATATTGATGAATTTTATTAAATGAATAAGTTGATGTTATTATCATAGTATCTAGATTAAAAACGAATTCTGGAACTTCATCTGATACACTATATTCAGCACTTAAAACAGTGTTAGTATATATATCGTAAGCATTTAAATATGCCTCAATTAGGTATAGATTATAGTTGAAATTTTTGCTATCATCAGTTAGAGAAGAATTGTATGCATTATTTGTCCAATTTAATAATCTATATTCAGTAGAGTTATATATTTCCATCGCTCTATCGTGGTATGTAAAATTTCCAGTAACTTCAAATAATTTCAAAGCGGCACTCATCATCAATGCATTGGCTTTAAGATCAATGTTTTTATCAATATTTTCCCATGCTCCAGCAGCTTGACTTTTGTTCATATAGAAATTAGTAGTAGAATTCCATAAATAGTAATCCGTGCTATTATATAAATCGATGGCTTGCTGTAAAATTGAATTATTGTTCATACCTGTTTCAATCCAATACTCTAACAATGTTATTATTCCTAAAGCATTCACATTTAAATGATAAAACCTCATGGAGTCTTCAAATGCAGGATCCCACGTATCATCCGCATGATGAAAGAAGGATTTATTAATAGGATCCCACATGTTCTCATTTAAAGCAATCATGGTTAAATTTGCCAAGTCATAGGCTCTATCAGCTATAGTATTAGATATATTAAGTTTTTTATATGTTCGATGAATTAGTAGATTTGCTAATATCGCATAAAAATTACTTTCTGTGTACTTAGTATTTGATGAATTGTAATCGAAGAATCCTTCTTTTTTTTCTGTTTCATTCCAAAAACTAGAGGAATTTATCAAATTAAACATATCATCAATCGCATCTTTTGGAGTTGTTCCGTTGATGGAGATATCATCAATATCATCGCCAATATTTTCAATTAAAAGAAATATTGGCATTAAATTATCAATCAGATATCTATTATCATCCTCAATTGAATCTTCCGTTCCATTTATCGATTTTACAAATCCATAACTAAATTGGTTATTACTGTCGTTATACCATAATTTTGTTTCTTTTAAGTTTAAATATATATCGAAAGTTTCAGTTTGGTTAATTTCACTTTGCATTAACGTCTTATATAAAAGTAAATTGTCTTCTGAAAAAATTGTATCATTAATAATATCACCACTACTATTTCCATACCTAAAATAAGTTGAGATATTATAATTTAGAGTTGAGTTATATTTGTTATCAAAAAATTCTCGAATTAGACTAAAATTTTTTGTAAAAGGATCTTGAAGTATTGATGTATCTATTGCAGTTTTTGGAATAGGGGGATCAACGCTTAGGAAATTTTCATTCTTACTGGGAAAATTATCTTCAGACGAATTTATAAAACTAAAATTCTCATTAAGGTATAAGAAATTGAAACAAATTATCATTATAAAGAAAAGGGATAATAGAATTTTTAGGCGTTGGGTCTTCTGCCTTTTTATCTTTCTAATATCTATTGAATTCAACAATCTCATTTCAATGTAATAAGGTATATGGTTTTTTACTAAAATTTTTATTTTTAAAATATATTTGTAAAAAATTCTTCTCTTTAAAATTTTTTCTGAAGGCTTTAAAAAAATCATAATATTCAGTATGAGTGTAAGAAGTTAATTTTCATGTTTCTTTTTGATTATATCTGAAATTTTTGAAATATTTACTCGTAATTGTTCCATGGAATTTCTTTCCCTAATTGTAACTGTGTTTTCATCAAGAGATTTATAATCGATGGTTATACAAAAAGGAGTACCTAATTCATCTTGTCTTCGATATCTTTTTCCTATAGAACCAACTTCATCATAAAAGGAATTGATACGACTTTCTAATAAATCTCTGTGTATTTTTAAAGCAAGATTTCTAATATTTTCTTTATTTCTTACGAGAGGAAAGACCGCTACAGTATTTGGCGCTAATTTTGGGGAAAGGCTCAAGATTATTCTTCCTTCCTCTACATTAAAATTAGATTCAAGTAATGTATAGATGATTCTGTCAATTCCGAACGCAATTTCAAGAATTTGAGGAATTTCTTTATTTTCTGAATCAGGATACACATTTACTTCAAAACTTTGATTAGAAAATTCTCCATGTCTCCTTAAATCGTAATCCGTTCTGTCATGGATTCCGCATATCTCAACCCATCCAAACTGTTTTGTTTTAATTTCTAAATCCCATGCGTCATCAGCGTAATGGGCACGTTCATTTATTGAATGTTGTCTAAATCTTATCACTTCTTCTGGAAAACCTAAAATTTTGGTTAAAAAATATCCAACATATAGACAATAAGCAAATGCTGGTTTTTTGAGAAGTTTAGCTTTAATTGCTTCCTTTAGTGAGATTAATTGTGGTATATCCGTATTTTTTTCTTGTAGATTCCAATCTAGTAAAGGCAATTTATTATCTTTAATTTCTTCATAATCACTAAACACCATTTCTTGCTGTTTTCCAATAAATAATTGAAGTTCAAATTGATCAAAAGCTCTCATTCGAATAACTCCTTGTCGTGGAGATATTTCATTTCGATATGCTTTACCATATTGGGAAATTTTAATTGGATATTGCCGTCGAGCATCTTGATCTAAACGATTAAACAGTAGATATGTAGTTGTGGCTGTTTCTGGACGTAAATATGCCGAAACATTATTTCCTACTTGAGTTTTTAACATTAAATTGTATTCTTCAATTTTTTCAAAAGGAGTTCCGCATTTTAAGCAAGATAACTCATTCTTTTGAATTAAATTTTCCATCTCTTCAACTGATAACCCATCTATCATGAGATCAGGAAGTTGTTCTTGAAGAAATTTATCTGCTCTATATAACGTACTACACTTTTTACATCTAATAACAGGATCGATAAATCGTTCTAAATGTCCAGAAGCCTCCCAAACTATCGATGGCATAATTGTAGGACATTCAACTTCTCCAAATCCAAAATAACGTAACTCCCTCCTAAATATGGTTAATAAGTTATTCTTCAATGCCATTCCTGAAGGACCATAAGAATAAAAACCAGCAAGACCTCCATAAATCTCTGGTGATGGTCCCCAAATGAACCCTCGACGTTTGATTAAAGAATTGAACGTCTCTATATTATCTTCAATTTTCATTTTGTTTTAAAAAGTGGTTGATGATTTATGTATTTTAAGAAATCACAAAAAATAAAATTAAATTTTTATAGAACTAAAAGATAATATATGTAAAAAAAAAAGTTAAATAAAAAAGAAAAAGAGTTAAATTAAAAATGATTTTTGCTATTTCTGATCCAATTCTCCAATATTTTACATTTTTCTCGTCTATTGAAATGCTTCTCTATGCGATTATTGTAGGATATTTCATGCTTCTGTTTTTCTTCTTCCTTTTCATAAGATATCGCACATCTAAGAAATTATACTGGTTATTTTTTAGTGTTTTTTTTCTATGTTTCGGTATTGGAAGAACATTTTTCATCCTATACTATTTTTACGCTCCAGAACTTTATGACCCGATTGCTATGAATGGAACCGAAGTTGTTTCATCTTTAATGCTATATTTTCGATTTGCTACATTCTTTACTTGGATGGGTGTAACTTGCCTTGTAGGCTTATTGGGGATTTTACTACTCCCTCCTGAAGCTAAAGCAGAACAAGGAGAAGAAAAAGTAAAATCATCTGAGAACTGGTTTAAAGACAAAAATAATATTAAAATAGTAATACGAATAATATTAATTGTCATTCCTTTTGTTATTGGAATTCTTGCTTTAATACTACCGGATAATGTTTTCATGGATCCTGATTTTGAAACTGATTATAACATTTCAGTTAATTTAATAACAGTAAAAATTGGTAGCTGGGAATATCCAATCGGAAGATTTTTGTATAATTTTATAATGATGCCTATTTTAGTAGCGATAATCCCATTTATATTTCTTTACCTTGCATGGAAAACTTTTGGAGTACTGAGAAAATCTTATGCTTTAAATGCCTTTGGATTTTTTCTTTACTGGATTGGAAGAATTTTACAAGGCGCACTAGATGTTGCCAGTTTACCCCATTTAAAAGCAGTATTACCCCCGTTAATAATATTAATAGCACTTCTTATAATCGTAATAGCCAATAACTACGAACAACTCAAATAATATTGATTTACTCTTTAATTTTATTACAATTTTTTCTTCCTTTTATTTTTGGTATTTAACTTTAATAGAAATATAAATAAATTCATATAGAGAAAAGATTAAATTCAAAAAAAAAAAATTGTAAAAAAGATTAAAATTTTAAAATTGAATCTCTTTAAATTTAGTATATTGAATAATTTAATAAAGAATATAATAAAAAAATCAAGATAAAACCCATGACTGTACACGGAGAGCAATATTTATTACCATTTTTCATTAAAAAAGATTCACGCCACCTTTCAATTCAAGGAAATGACGAATTATGCCTTGCTTTTTATCTTTTAACAAAAAAAATAGGGAAAAGTGAAAAAATCATTTCTTTCTCAAGACTTCTCTGGCCTATTTTAAGTATTCAAGGTATGATTAGTACTCATATAATGCTAGATGGCTTAAATTTGTTAAATAAAAAAGATAAATTCTCAAATCCCCCTCGTCAACCATTAATTGGCCATATCCTAAGAAATGTAGAAAATAAAACAAAAAATGAACAATTAAATAAATTAATTGATATTTTATCTTATAAAGATACAGAAGCTGAAGAATTAGGTGAAGAAGAGGAATCAGAATTTCATACACTTAAAATTGATGGTTTAATTAATCCTGAATTCCTTCAAACTCTAAATGAAATAATTCCTCACATCGAATATAAACCTATTGTTGATTTTACGGTATTAGATAATAGTATTTCTACTGAAACTGCTTTAAATATCTCAGAGGAATATCGACAAATAATAAATTCAATGAAAGGAAATGCTTTAAGGTGGAATACTCAAATCGAATTAATAGAAAAGGAAGTAAGCAAATGGTTGATAATTTTGAATGTACAATTAAAAGATTTGAACTCACGTTATTCTAGTCAAATCATCAAGACTTCTTCATCAATAGATGTATTTCAAGTAGATGAGCAAACTAAAATAGAACAAGATAAAATTGATCAATGGAATGTGAATGAGAAGAAAAAAATAATAGAAAGCATGTCTACTTTATTCAAAACATCTGAAAGACATCTTGAAGAAATGATAAAGAAAAATAGACTGTATTCTAATGGAGAATCGTTAAAAAGTCGAGTGTTTAAAGATGTTTTACCTCTTTTTGAAAATCAGTTCAATTATTTAAAGTACGAAGGAAATAGTTTTTTAGAATCACTTGAGAGTCTTATCCAGAGATTCAATGAGCTAAAAGAGCGTTCTTCCGTAATTGATAATGAAACAAAACGAAAATTGGAAGAGTTTCAAGAATCCTTACGTATAAAGCTAAAAGATAGAGATGAACTGTTATCTAAATTTGAAAGTGAAAAAAAACAAAAGATCACTCAGCTTGAGTCGTCAAGATCTCAATTAGAGAATTTATTTAATAATATTAAAGAAATCGCCCAAGTAAAGTATAATACATGTCTACAAGAAGCTCAAAACTTAACAAGATGGTCTCTCAATGATAATCAGTCAGATTTATTTTCTAGACCGGTACAATGGATTTATATACCAGCTTATGCTATGTTTATTGAAGATGAAAGCAATATGGAAGAATATATGAATATCATATTTCCTGGATATATTACTAGTAATCCAGATGCAATATATGAAGATCTCTCAGATGCATTCATAAATTTAAAAAACATTTTAAGTGTTAAAGTTGAAAATGATATGAAAGTACGCTCAAACTTCGAATTTGCATGTGAACGAAAGAATTTAATAAAAGATCTTAGCCTTAAAAAGAAACTCCAGATGGGAATTTCAAAATTAAGAGAAAAAAACCTATTAAGTGAAGTTACGGAGAAAAATTTACGAGAAAACTTAAGTTTATTACCCTAAATTTATATTTTTTTACACTAAATCATGGCAAAAACCAAATTAGAGCATAATAAGAGATTCAATCTTAAAAAAAGAAGAATAAGAGCTTTTTTTCTGTCTATAGAAACAAAAAAAAAGCATAAGGAAGAAATAGACAAGACTTCAGAAGATCTCTATCAAGATGGTATGGTTTATATTCAAATGAGGCTTCCTGTCGAAAAAATAACTACTAAATTTGAGGATAACTTAAAAGAAAAAATTGAGCATAATATAATTCAAGCAAGGATTAGGGAAGCTACTAAAAGTGATCTTGATACTCTCAAAAATGTTTATAATAGAAGTTGGTTAACTTCAAACACTCCTTTTAGACCAATTACAAAGACTCATTTGCTAAAAATTCTTGAAGACTCAAACACAATTTTTCTTATAGCAAAAGTTTATGGTATAGATTCAGCGTTTATTCTCCTTGATTTCGAAGGTCCAAATAATGAAATTGCTATTATAGCTGCTTTAGCAGTACTTCCACGTTTTCAAAGAAAAGGAGTTGGTACGGCTCTAAGTATGGCAGGATGGCGTTATTTTAAAGAAAAATATCCTTATGTTAAAGAACTTCGATGTGAAGTGTATAATACTAATAAAATCTCATATTCTTTTATTAAAAGAATTGGTTTTGAAGAGTATGGGAGAAGAGTTTACAGAAAGGAAGATTTTGAGATTGCTGACAATTAACCATTCCTTTCTACTAATCTAATCGTTTGTTATGGATTTTATTTTTTCTTCCAAAAAATTTGCGTTGTAATCATCTTGGAGCTCTTTAAAATAATCTCTAGCTCTTGTAAAGTTGGTTATCGCCATGTTTATCATTTCTTTATTTAGATATAAATCTCCTAATTTATGTAGGAGTATTGCTGCTTCTTTTATATGCCCTAAATCTTCATATAAATTTAATGCTTCCTCATAATAATCTAAAGCCTTTGATTTTTTTTCTGAATTTGAGTATAATTGCGCGATTTTATATTTTAAGTCAGCGCATTTAATGTTATCTCCAAATTTATAATATATTTCGTAAGCTAAATTATAATATTCTACAGCTCTTTTGTCATCCCTTTTTATTGAATATATTTTTGCCAATTCTTCCAATATTTCTCCTTCATTAATATTATCTCTAATCCCAAAAATACGGACTGCTTCAAGACTTTGTAATAATGAGTTTTCAGCATCGATGATATTATCCCATATGAGGTGTAATTTGCCAAGATATAGAAAACATTCCCATTCTAATTTTGCTCGAACAAAAATAGAGACTTTGTTTCTTATTTTTTTAATTAAGTCTAAAGCATTATTTAGATGTTGATATGCAAGATCATAATCTTTACTCATTATAAAATATAATTTTCCATTTTTAATATCGGTTAAAATAATTCCATAGACATCTTCATTTTCCTTGAAAAATTCGGCATTTCTTGCCAGTATTCTTTTGATACGATCATAATCCTTCAATAAATAGAGTACTTCTACTAAATTACTGGCAGATTTTATTTCTTCAAGCCTAAGGTTTTCTTGCTTAGAGAGCTGGAGTGCTTCTTGATAAAACTTATACGCATTTTCTAAGTCCTTAATTAAATAATAAGCATTTCCTAAATTGTTTAAAGTTTTTATTATTTTCTGAGAATCATTTAAATCTTTCAGAATCTCAAGAGCTCTAACAAAATGATAGATTCCTATTTCAAAGAATCCATCATCTTCTTGAATTAGCCCTAATTCATTATGGCATATTGCTATATTGAGCAAATCATTATCTTCTTTATAATTTTTTAAAGCTAATTCAAGATTTTTTGCAGAGTTCGATGAATCCCTTTTCTTATAGTATAAACTTGATTTTTCTAGAAATAAAGAACCCGGTATTGGTTCTCCCAAAATTTCCTTA
>LAZR01001374.1_pt1 | contig 15449 bp, 14 predicted proteins | sample 329461 | NCBI WGS metagenome assembly LAZR01 (sample SAMN03002196, study PRJNA259156) | marine sediment metagenome | biome: sea floor; feature: Hydrothermal impacted sediments; material: marine sediment; isolation source: Loki non-amplified sample from Loki's castle hydrothermal vent sediment ...
AGTAGCAACGGATGTGGCTGCAAGAGGTTTAGACTTACCTGATGTTAGTCATGTGATTAACTATGATGTGCCATTTCGTGGTGATCTTTATATTCATCGTGTTGGCAGGACCGGACGTGCAGGTCAGAAAGGTATCGCAGTGAATCTAGTTGAATCGCATGATGAAACTAACCTTAAGCGAATCGAACATCACATGGGTCAAACATTACCCGTTCTAAAAATGAAAGGTCTATCGCCAAAAGGTAAAAACAATAAACTGAAGAGTAAAAAGAAAACAGAAACACGTTATATTTCAAAAAAAGATCGTGAATAAAGCCCTACCTGATAAGCGCCTATTCTGGCTGCGAGGTATTTTATTCATCAGCTCAATTTTGCTGATTGTGGGTCTGTTTTTACCCATGTTGACTATTACACAGTTTTTATTGATTCGTAATGAATTCTCAGTAATCTCAGGTATTACTGAGTTGTGGAAAGCCCAACAATACATCTTATTTGTGGTGATATCGTTGTTTAGTGTGGTCGTACCATTAGCCAAACTTGTTTTATTATTCAGACTGTTAAACTCACATAACCTCCCTTCACAAGGGAAAATCCGTTTATTACACCTGATGCACGACTATGGTCGCTGGGCCATGTTGGATGTGATGGTTGTGGCTATGTTAATAGTCACCGTAAAAATGGGGGCAATCGCTAGTATCACGATTCACCCCGGACTCTACGTATTTGGTGCCGCCGTGTTACTCATCATGTTAGCCACACAGATGACGGTGAATACCTTGCAAGGAAATACCAGTAGTTAACCGGTATTTCGCATACCTGCTGAAATTGCACTAATCGTACGTAGTAATGGATCTAACCATACTGACTTTTCCTCTTCAGTCAGCTGTGGGTCACGATAACGCTGTAATAAAAGAATTTGTATGTAATTAATCGGATCCAAATAGGGCTCACGGCGTCTGAGTGATGAACGTAACTCTGGTATTTCCGATAATAATTTGTCAGATTCCACGACCATCAATACTTGCTTCACCGTTCGATTATATTCAGCTGAAATAACCTCAAAGACCTGTTGGCCTTGAAAAGCATTTTCACACAAGGCGGCGTAGCGTCTGGCAATATTCATCTCGGCTTTAGCTAACGACATTTGAGTATTACTTAATAGTGCTCGGAAAAAAGGCCATTTCTTTACCATATCTCTTAAAACGGCCATTTTTTCTGGATCATTTTGATGCCAAGATTCAATGGCAGTGCCTATGCCATACCAAGCAGGTAGCGTGTGGCGTGACTGTGCCCAAGAGAAAACCCAACCAATCGCTCTAACGGATGACTTAGAGCGGTCTCCTGCTTTTCGATGTGACGGTCTGGAACCAATGTTCATCATACCAATCTCAGTCACCGGACAGACTTCGTAAAAATAATCTAAAAAGCCTGCTGTATCTTCAGTTAACTTTCTATAACTAGCCTCCCCTGTTGAAGTAAGTTGATGCATGATGTCGTAAAAAGACGTATCCAACGGCGGCGTTTTCTCTACTAAACTTTTAGAGGCTTTTAATAGTCCAGATACGCCCATTCCCAGCTCATAAGCGGCTGTTTCAGTATTGCCATATTTGAACGACAATACTTCACCTTGTTCAGTAAATTTAATCTGGCCCTGAACAGTACCCATTGGTTGAGACAAAATGGCATCATGCGTAGGACCGCCCCCTCGACCAATTGTGCCGCCACGACCATGGAACATTCGGCACTGCACACCATGTTGCGTAGTTAAACGACTTATTTTTTGCTGTGCTTGGTACAAACTCCAGACCGATGCCAATATCCCTCCATCCTTGCAGGAATCGGAGTAACCAAGCATCACTTCTTGAAGATTGCCTGAGGCTTCTAACATGCGACGATAATGCGGGTTCTCCAATAATTCAGTCATCACTGGTTCGATATGTGCCAAATCTTCAATCGTCTCAAAAAGTGGCGACACACGAAGCTCGCAAAAGGTATTACCATCTTCATCGTAGCCACATAAACCAGCAAAACGGCCCAGCGCTAATACCTCAAGAATATGACTCGCCTCATGCGTCATGGAAATGACATAACTGCCAAAGGCATTAGCGCTCACATCACGCTGTAACCGTGCCATTAGTTTGAATACCGCTAATACTTCTTGATTTTGCCCATCTAGCTCGGGTAAGTCCGGTAAGGCATCTTTTGCTAACAAACTGGTTAATAGTTGTTGACGCTCAGTTTCACTTAGCTGGTGATAGTCATCAACAAGTCCAAGCTGTTTTAATACTTCAGCGACTGTTTCTGTATGCCGTGTCGATTCTTGACGTACATCTAAGTGATAGAGATAAAAACCAAAGGTTTCGACCAAGCGAATGAGATCGGTCACTTCACTACCCGCTAATTCAACGTCACCATGTGTAATTAGTGAGTCATGAATCAAACGCAAATCAGCTAGCAGTTCATCTTCGTTACTATAGGCAAGACCGAGAGACGTGGGCTGTAGATCTGGTCGAAAATATTGTTGCAGTAATCGTAGATTATCTTCTAACCGATGCCGCATCATATAAAGCTTACGTCGATAAGGTTCATTTAAAAAACGATCTGGTTTAGCTCTGAAGGCACCGGCATATATGGCTTCAGACTCGTCGATACTTTGAGCGAGTTGTTCAGAGATATCACACAACGGTTCAGAGTGGGTAAGCACGTAACTTAACTTAGTCACATCATCGAGATAACGGCGTATAACGGTCCGTTTTTGCAACATTATCGCCATCTCGGTGGTATCAGATGTTACAAATGGGTTTCCATCTCTGTCGCCACCGATCCATGATCCAAATTGAACGTAACCAGGCACTTTAAATGTCGCGCCACCGGCTATTTCGTCAGCATAGACTCGGCGAATAGCATTTTCCATATTGCGATAGCTTCTGGGAACGGCATCAAACAAACTGACATTGAAGTAATACAGTCCATTTTTAATTTCATCACGAACCGTCGGCTTGATGGCACGAACTTCATCGGTTGACCAGAGAAGTTTCACGTGTTTTTTAATTTCAGTCCGAGTCCGCTGCTCTTCGAAGGCGGTCAAAGGTTCATTAGTTAATTGTTCATCTAGTAAGAAAATTCGACGTAAGATTTCCATCAATGTGCGTCGTTTAGATTCTGTGGGATGCGCCGTGAAGACAGGCATATAAACCATTGTGTCCATCATCTGCTGCAGTTGTTCCAAGTTCACACCTTCTTGCTTAAACTGCGTCAGGGTATCAAGGTAGGAACCATGCCAAAGATCGCGGCCATTTTTTAACTGCACCAGTCTATTGTGATAATTGAAGGCCTCTTCCGCCGTGTTGACTAAACTAAAGTACAAATTAAAGGCGCGAATTATCTCTCTCAACAGCGAGGGTTCCAGCGTGTTTAGGTAGCTCAATAACTCCGTTCTAAGCAGCGCATTGTCGTCTTTTCGAAGCGTAATAAAGCCTTGGCGTAATCGCTCAACGGCTTCATACACCTCTCGCCCCGCTCGCTCATCAATTACTTCTCCGAGGATGTGACCAAGAAAGCGAACATGCTGGCGAAGTTCTTTGTCACCAAGTAATGAGAGGTTTTCAACGGTATTTAAAACAGATTGGTAGTCAGTCATAGTCTCAACGTTCTTTGATGTGATGATAGAGGTCGATATAGAGAGTTGCGCTGTTTTCCCAGCTGAAATCATGCGTCATTGCGGTGATCATCATCTTTCGCCATTTACGTGGATGCTGAAATAAAGCAATCGCTCTTCGTAATGACAAAATCAACGCTTCTGGTGAAGCCTCAGTAAAGCAGAATCCATTTGCTATTTCAGCTTTACGGTTTTCTTCGCTTGCGTCAACAACTGTATCGGCTAACCCGCCCGTGTTCCTGACGATAGGTAAGGTGCCATAACGCAAACTATACATTTGATTCAAACCACATGGTTCGAATCGTGATGGCATAAGGAACACATCAACGCCCGCCTCAATCTGGTGTGACAGGGTTTCGTTGTAACCTATAGTTAATGCAACCTTATCAGGAAACCGGGCTCTAAGTACACGCAAACTGTGTTCGTATTGTTCTTCACCACTACCTAGGCAAATCAACTGTATATTCTGACCTTCTTCCAATAATTGGGCGACGGCTGCAATGGATAAATCAACGCCTTTTTGTGATACCAAGCGACTAATCAGTCCTATTAGCAGGGTGTCTTCTGAAATAGGCAAATAAGATTGTTGTTGAAGTAGTCGTTTATTTTTTTTCTTACGGTTAGGCGTTTTAGCAGAATAGTGCGTTTCTATATGAGTATCAGTTGCCGGATTCCACTCGTCGTAATCTATGCCGTTTAAAATCCCTGTCAGATGACCGCTTTCAGCTCGTTGGCGCAATAACCCTTCTAAGCCATAACCATATTCGATATCGCATATTTCTCTCGCGTAAGAAGGGCTTACCGTTGTTATATGGTCGCTGAAAATTAGCCCTGCCTTCATGAATGACATCAAGCCATAAAACTCAAGTCCATCAATTGACCACAATGACTCAGGCAAATCCAAAGAATCAAACACATCACGGCCAAATAGTCCCTGATAGGCCATATTGTGAATAGTAAATATGGTATCGGGTCGCTCAGCTCTGTCAGATAAAAGAGCAGGCGCAAGCCCAGTTTGCCAATCGTTGCAGTGAAGCACATCTGGCTGCCAGTCTAATCCTGCCTCATTGACTGACAAAGCAACAATCGCACGACAAAATAAGGCAAAACGAGCCGCATTATCTTCCCAATCTTCACCATCAGGCTGACTATATGGCCCCCCATCTCGGTCAAAGTGATGAGAAGACCCCAGTAACCATACGACAACATCCGTACCCGGTAATGTCGCTTCAAGAATATCGACAGATTCGTGATACCCATCTAGCTTTAGCGCTGCTACTCGCTCGATGTTCTCCAGTTTTTTAAGGCATTGTCGATAGGCAGGCATAAAAACCCTGACGTCCTGACCATGCTGCGAAAGCGCATAAGGTAAGCTAGCGGATACATCCGCAAGGCCTCCCGTCTTCATCAATGGATGCACTTCACTACTGGCAAAAAGAATTTTTCTCACGCCTGTCTCCCAAAAATTGTACAATTCTTCAAATTATATACGGTCAACGGCTGAGTAATAGCCTGCTACGGGAGAAATCATGCAATCTTGTACCATTGTCATTTTTGGCGCCACTGGCGACTTATCTAAGAAAAAATTATTGCCTGCTTTGTACCATTTGGATGCAGAGAATCGATTAACAGATGATACACGTATCATTTGTATGGGGCGACGCGAGTCTAGTCAAGAAGATTGGAAAGACTTAGTTACAGAATATGTATCACCTAAAGCTAGAGGTGGTGTTGACCAGCAATTACTGAGTAAATTTTTAGATCGTGTCCACTATTTCAAGTGTGACATCAATGATGCCTTTAGTTACCACGAGCTAAACAAACTTATCACCACTGATGATAATGGCTTCTCACAAAACATCGTATTTTATCTCTCAATTGCACCAGCCTTATTTGGTGTTGTTGGTGATCAACTTGCCGCTGTCGGACTTAACAAAGAAGATGATGGCTGGCGTCACCTAGTGGTTGAAAAACCCTTCGGTTACGATCAGAAAAGTGCTGAAGAGTTAGAACAAATTCTGCGGAAAAACTTTACTGAACAGCAAACGTATCGAATTGACCATTACTTAGGTAAGGGTACCGTGCAAAATATTTTTGTATTCCGTTTTGCCAACTTACTGCTTGAACCGTTATGGAACCGTAACTATATTGACCACGTTCAAATCACCCATGCGGAGCAGCAAGGTGTGGGTGGTCGTGCCGGTTACTACGATACTTCGGGTGCATTACGCGACATGATTCAAAGTCATTTGATGCAAGTCATGGCCCTAGTTGCTATGGAACCTCCCGCTGATTTAGGTGATGAGTCGTTACGAGACGAAAAAGTAAAAGTCTTAAAAGCCATTCGTCCTATTACAGAGGATATTGTCGATGATCATGCTTTCCGCGGCCAATACGCTGAAGGTGAGGTAAATGGTCAAAAAGAAGCAGGTTACCTTGCTGATGAAGAAGTACCTGATGACAGCGTCACAGAAACCTATGCGGCGATGAAGATTTACATCGACAACTGGCGTTGGCGTGGTGTGCCGTTCTACCTAAGAACGGGGAAATGTATGCCTGAATCTAAAGCGATGATTGCTATTCGTTTTAAAAAGCCACCTCAAGAGATATTTAAAGGGACTGATATTGGTAACAGTCATGCCAACTGGATTGTGATGGGGTTGCAACCTGACAATACCTTACGTATTGAATTACAAGCAAAACAACCTGGTTTAGAGTTGGATAATCACACGGTCGCTTTAGAAACCGTCGAAACTGAAGACACCAAACATAAACTTGATGCTTATGAAGCGCTTATCTTAGATGCTATCTTGGGTGATCGTTCGCTATTTTTACGGTCTGATGAAGTTAATCTTGCATGGAAAGTAGTTGATCCTGTCATCGAAAAATGGGCTAAAGATAAGAGTGCTGTTGCTACCTACCCTGCTGGCACTTGGGGTCCAGAAGGAGTGACTCGTATTCAAGACAATACTTGCCACGCTTGGCGTAACAATATTTAATACAATTTAAGCTATAAAAAAAGCCGGCTTAAAGCCGGCTTTTTTATTTCTGATACTTTAGTTCAACGCTTGACCAAGACGAATTTTTTTACCTGCTTGCCACTCCTGAGAAAAAGTATTCATCGATTCAGGTAATAACATCACTACTGTCGAGCCCATATTAAAACGGCCCATTTCTTGGCCTTTCTCTAGAGTAATGGCTTCGTCACCTTCATAATCCCACCGTTGAATATGCTTGCCGTATGGCGGTGTAATTTGTCCTGACCAAACAGTCTGCATACTACCTACAAAAATAGCGCCAACTAAGACCAATACTATCTCACCAAAATCGGTATCGAAGACACAAATAACACGTTCATTCCTAGCGAATAGTTTTGGTACAGCCCTAGCCGTTCTGGGATTTACAGAAAATAATTTACCTGGCACGTAACTCATTGACTTAAGTCGCCCCGTTAACGGCATATGGATACGATGATAATCACGCGGCGAGAGATAGATAGTGGCGAATTGGCCATGCTTAAATCGCTCTGATAGGAGGATATCACCGGCCAGCAATTCATCCACCTTGTAGTTGCGACCTTTTGCTTGCACGATAGCATTATCAACAATGGGACCCAACTGGCTAATCGCGCCATCGACAGGTGACGCCACAACATCATCACCAACGGCAATAGGCCGAATGCCCTTTCGCAACTCGCGCGTGAAAAAGGCATTAAAGCTAGAATATTGTGTTATATCCTGTTGTTCAGCTTCCGTTATATCTACCTTAAATTTCCAACTAATAAATCGAATGAAGCCGTTTTTGAACCAACTAATATTACTTTGTGTGAGTTTATGCATGATGACCGATAAGATATGCTGAGGAATAAAATACTGAGGCAATGTCATCAGCCAATCAGACAGGCGAGAAATGATTGTATTTCCGCTATTTTGATTTATATCCTTCATTAATACCCCTTTAACACAAGGCCCAAGCTTGTCATAATTCTTGCTGGCCTTTTACAAAAACTCTGGAGTATACCAAGCAATGACCAAGCAGCTTCCGTTAATCGGTTTTTTGTTTGCCTCACTTATGTCTCATGCGGCAGTCAGTTTTGCAAAAGAAGAGGCTATTGAAGCACCCATTTATTATAAGATTGAAGAACCTTTCGTCATTAACTTTTCCAATCAAAGTAATAATCGTGTGAGATTCCTTCAGGTCAAAGTAGCCTTAATGGCTAAAGAGCAAACGATTATTGACAGTGCTATTCTAAACTTACCTATGATTCAGGATGAACTACGCACGTTATTCTCTGAGCAAAATTACAATACGGTGAGCACATTAGACGGAAGAAAAAAACTACATGCCCTGGCAACAGAAGATATTCAATCGCTGTTGAGAGAGGAATCAGGGGTGGAAGGACTTGAAAAAGTTTATTTCACCAGCTTTATTGTGCAATAACGGCATAGTCCTTGCTTTTATAAAATCACCCATAACGGAAATAAACACATGGCTGAAGAACGCGACGACATAGAGGTCACCGAAGAAAAAGGTGGCAAATCAAAATTAATCATCATTATAGTTGCTGCCCTTGTCTTAATCGGCGGTGGTGTAGGTGCTTTCCTCTTTCTGAGTGGGGGGGATGAAAATGAAGAAAAGGTGGAAGTGAAACTGCCTCCCATATATTCAGCCATTGAAGAGCCATTTATTGTTAATTTTTCAGAACAAAGTAATGGACAAGTCAGTTATATGAAGATTCAACTGAAAGTAAAAGCACGCTCTCAAGCTGTTATCGATGCTGTCACGTTGAATATGCCTGCTATTCAGCATGAATTAAACATGCTCTTTTTTAGTCAAAATTATGACGAATTGCAAACCACGGAAGGAACAAAGAAATTGCAAAAAGAAGCGCTAAATACCATTAACAAGATTCTTGATGAAGAATCACCTCAGGATGAGAAGCTAGAAGCTGTTTACTTCACTAGCTTCATTATGCAATAACGATGGCCGTTCACGACATACTATCTCAAGATGAAGTCGATGCCCTGCTAAATGGCATGGGCGATGATGACGATAACCGTTCGACAGAACAGGTCGATAATGGGGCATCACGTCCCTATGACTTTGGTAATGAAGAACGCATTATTCGCGGCAGAATGCCGACACTGGAGATGATTAATGAGCGTTTTTGTCGTTATCTGAGAATCAGTTTGTTCAATATGCTTCGTCGCTCAGCTGAAATATCAGCCGGTGGTGTGCAAGTAATGAAATTCTCTGAGTATATTCATACCTTATTTGTCCCCACCAGTCTGAACCTAATTCACTTACATCCGTTGCGAGGCACAGGGTTAGTAGTATTTGAACCAAAGTTGGTTTTCACCATTTTGGACAACTTCTTTGGTGGTGATGGTCGTTTTCAAGCACGTATTGAGGGTCGTGAGTTCACGTCGACCGAGTTACGCGTCATCAGAATGGTATTAAATATTTGCTTTAAGGATCTGACGGAAGCATGGTCTCCTGTGATGGACGTTGATTTTGAATTCATCAATCATGAAGTCAATCCTCAATTTGCCAATATCGTCAGCCCAAGTGAAGTAGTTGTTATCTCTACCTTCCATGTCGATCTGGATGGTGGCAGTGGTGATATCCACGTCACCTTCCCCTACTCGATGTTGGAACCCATTCGTGAATTGCTTGACACTGGCTTACAAAGTGACAGAAGCATGGATGATGGTCGCTGGGAAAAATCCATGCGTGAAGAAATCATGCTGGCTGATGTCGAACTTTGGGCAAACCTTGCCGAATCAAAATTGAGTTTATCCCAAATACTGAAACTGAAACCTGGCGACATCATTCCGTTCGATATGCCAAAGCAAGTCGTGACCATGGTTGAGGACATACCTATGTTTCGTTCAACTTTTGGCGAACACAAAGATAAGTCTGCCTTGAAGATTGTTGACATCATCGAACATCCCCGCGATAAGACATCCGTTTTAAACCTAGTAAAGGGTCGTTAATATGAGTGAAGATACCCAAACTGAAGATCAAGCACTTGCTGATGAATGGGCTGCTGCCTTAGAGCAACAGGATGATAGCGAACAAGAAGAAGACCCATGGGCATCTGCTTTAGAAGAACAGGCTTCAACTGAAGCTGAGCAAAAAGCAAATCCAGCTCCTGTTGCCAGCCTAAGTGATGAAGGCAAACAAAAAACTGATGTCGATCTGGATATGGTCATGGATATTCCTGTCACTATCTCAATGGAGATTGGCCGTACTCGTATCAGCATTCGTAATTTATTACAACTTAGTCAAGGTTCAGTTGTGGAACTTGATCGTTTAGCTGGTGAGCCAATGGATGTGTTAGTCAATGACACACTAATAGCTCATGGTGAAGTGGTGGTGGTCAATGATAAGTTTGGTATTCGACTGACTGACATTATCAGCACCTCTGAACGTATTAAGAAACTCCGTTAGTGATGCATTATCTGTTTTTCATCATCATGCTATGTCTCACATCGATTGCATCTGCTGCTACTGATGAGTCTGCTAAAACATTTTCACACTCACCTTTGGCAACAGTAAATCTTATTCAAACCTTGCTTGGTCTCATTTTAGTACTGGGCTGCATCGTGTTAGTGGCATGGCTATTGAAACGCAGTAATCGTTTTCATACGACCATAAACGGACAGCTTAAAGTTATCGCTGGTTTACCCTTGGGTACTAAAGAACGTCTGATACTCGTCCAAGTTGGTTCAGAGCAAGTCTTATTGGGTGTAACATCTCAACAAATAACGCTGTTAAACAAACTCGAAACACCGATTTCAACTGTTCAATCAGACAAAAAAGACTTTGCGGAGAAGCTGAAAGATATGGTGCAAAAACGAGGCGAATCCTAATGCGAGTGTTAATCAGCGCTGTTCTATTGTTATTTCCGCTGATGGGTGTTGCTGAACCTGGCATTCCTGCTGTCACCATTACCGATACAGATGCGGGGCAAAGCTATTCAATTACCCTGCAAATAGTCGCATTAATGACACTATTAACGCTGCTACCTGCGGCGTTAATGATGATGACCTCTTTCACACGCATCATCATTGTTTTAGCCATACTAAGACAAGCAATGGGGGTGCAATCAACACCATCGAATCAGGTACTGATTGGACTCGCTTTATTCTTGACTATATTCATCATGCATCCTGTATTTAATAAAGCCTATCAGGATGGTGTTGGTCCATACATGAATGGCGATATTGAATTTATCCAAGCAGCAGAACAGACAGGACAACCATTCAAAGAATTTATGCTGGCACAAACCAGAGAGAGTGATATCGCATTATTCGCCTCTATTGGTGGTTACGAAGAAATGCAAACGCCAGAAGATATTCCATTTAGTTTATTACTGCCATCGTTTGTTACCAGTGAATTAAAAACCGCCTTTCAGATTGGTTTTTTAATTTTCATCCCTTTTCTGATTATCGATTTAGTCGTGGCCAGTATTCTTATGGCTATGGGTATGATGATGTTATCCCCAATGCTTATTTCACTCCCATTCAAATTAATGCTCTTTGTTCTAATTGATGGATGGGCATTGTTGATGGGTACTTTAGCCTCGAGTTTTTACGTCTAGTTATGACTCCAGAATCCGTCCTCAGTATCATGCAAGAGACGCTGCAACTTATTTCAATTTTGATTGCAGCGATTCTATTGCCGGCTTTATTTATTGGTTTACTGGTGAGTATGTTTCAGGCCGCCACGTCAATCAATGAACAAACATTGAGTTTTATCCCTAAGCTCTTTATTACCTTACTAGTGTTAATTGTAGCTGGGCCTTGGATGCTAGAACTAATGATGGATTTTGCTCGTCGCCTCTTTGAAGATATTCCGTTCATGATCGGCTGACAATGGCATTTTCAACAGCAGATATTACCGCGGCACTAGGTCTCTATCTCTGGCCGTTTATTCGTATTGCAGCTATGGTCATGGTGGCCCCTGTCTTTAGTAGTAACTTTCTCAGCACTCAAACACGTATGGTTATCACCTTAGCCATCGCGATGGTGGTTGTTCCCAACATCCCTGATGTTGTGCCAAATGTACAGCCCATAAGTATGGATGGACTGCTCATCGTCGCTCAGCAAGTACTTATCGGTGCATGTATGGGATTTATGCTGCAACTATTGTTCGATGCATTTATTGTGGCTGGTCAAATCATTGCAATGCAGATGGGCTTAGGTTTTGCCTCAATGGTTGATCCACAAAATGGTATTTTAGTACCTGTTATCAGTCAGTTTTATCTGATTTTCACGACCTTGATATTCGTTACCTTAGATGGCCACTTAATTTTGATACAAGTAGTGTCAGAAAGTTTTGTCACTATGCCTATTGCTGCAGAGGGTCTTACACCAACAGATTTACGCGATATCGTCGCTCAGGGTAGTTGGATGTTTGCTTCAGGGGTACTTATCGCCTTACCTGCAATTGGCTCTATTATGATGGTTAATCTAGCCTTTGGTATTTTATCCCGTGCTGCCCCTCAAATTAGTCCATTCTCGATTGGCTTTCCGCTCACAATCATAATGGGATTTATTATCATGTTGGTCACCTTGCCGTTGGTAGGACAGCATATGGTCGAAATGACTGACTACATTTTGCAGCTCATTCGAGTCATGGTGATTCAAGATGGCTGAGCAGACAGGTCAAGATAAAACGGAAGAACCCACCGCTAAGAAGCTAGATGATGCCCGTAAAAAGGGGCAAGTTCCACGTTCAAAAGAGCTCACCACTGTTATTGTATTAATTGCCAGCGCCGCTGCCCTTTTTTTTAGTGGTAGTCAGATTATTCGGGCCTTGGGTGATGTAATGAAAGACTCTTTTAAATTTACCCGAAAAGAACTTTTTGACCCCATGGCGATGGTACATAAATTCATCCATACCATTGATATGATTGCGTTTGATCTGGGTCTTTTCTTAGCTGTAACAGTAGTGGCTGCATTAGCTGCCCCGGCTTTAATCGGTGGATGGAATTTTTCGGGTCAAGCTATGGCTCCTAAAGCCAATAAGATGGATCCACTGAAAGGTCTAAAACGTATTTTCGGACCACAAGGTCTGGTTGAGTTAGGTAAAGCCTTAGGTAAATTTCTTCTGATTGGTGCTATTTCGATTGCGATTCTTTGGGGGGTGCGTGACCAGTTATTGACGTTGGGCACACAGGAAGTCAATGTCGCCATGACTGATTTGGGTTATCTCATTTTATGGGTGTTTCTTGCTATTACGGCTAGTTTAATCTTGATCGCCCTTATCGATGTGCCTTTTCAACTATGGAATCATACTCGACAGTTGAAGATGACTAAGCAAGAAGTTAAGGATGAGATGAAACAAACTGAAGGCAATCCAGAAGTGAAAGGACGAATTCGGCGTATGCAAATTCAACTATCTCAACAACGAATGATGCAAGATATACCAACCGCTGATGTTGTTATCACCAATCCAACTCACTATGCAGTGGCACTCCGTTATGACCAAACGAACGAAGGCGCACCAACCGTTGTAGCAAAAGGGGCGGATATCATCTCGCAACAAATTCGTTTGGTGGCAGAAAATAATGGCGTCCCCATTCTAGCTGCACCTCCCTTAACTCGAGCCATCTATTATTCAACAGAAATCGGTGATGAAATTCCATCTGGTCTATATATTGCAGTAGCCCAAGTGTTGGCTTTTGTATTCCAGTTACGCCGTTACCGCAATCAAGGTGGTAACAAACCCAAACTGAATACAGAAGACTTACCAATACCTGATGAACTGAAACGAGATTAAGGTGAAATGGAAAATAACATTCTGGTGGAGCGATTTAAGACCGTCGTAAGTGGTCAATTAGCCACGCCAATGCTGCTAGTCGCATTGTTAGCAATGGTGATGCTTCCTTTACCAGCGTTTATGCTGGACATGCTCTTCACATTTAATATTGCTTTATCATTAGTGATTGTACTAGCCAGTATTTACATGAAAAAACCGCTGCACTTTGCAGCATTCCCAAGCATATTATTAATTGCAACTCTGCTTAGACTGGCATTAAACGTTGCCTCTACACGAATTATTTTACTCGAAGGTCATACAGGTGCGGCCGCAGCAGGCAATGTTATCGAAGCCTTTGGCGAATTTGTTATTGGTGGTAATTACGCCGTTGGTTTTGTTGTATTCGCTATATTGGTCATTATCAATTTTGTGGTGGTAACCAAAGGTGCCACACGTATAGCTGAAGTTAGTGCCCGCTTCACCTTAGACTCAATGCCCGGTAAGCAGATGGCGATTGACGCTGACTTAAATGCGGGTTTGATCGATCAAGAGCAAGCTCGAGAGCGCCGTGAAGAAGTCATGCAAGAATCTGATTTTTATGGCTCGATGGATGGTGCAAGTAAGTTTGTTAGAGGTGATGCCGTCGCCGGCATATTGATTTTATTCATCAATATTATCGGTGGTTTTATCATTGGCATTGCTCAGCATGATTTAACGTTCGCACAGGCCGCACATAATTACACCCTGCTAACCATCGGTGATGGTCTTGTTGCACAACTCCCCTCTTTGCTTCTTGCATCAGCAGCAGGTTTACTGATTACTCGCTCGACTCGAGAGCAGGACATGGGTGAACAAATTGTCAGCCAGTTATTGAATGATCCTAAAACGTTAGCTGTTACCTCCTCTATTATTGGTGGTATGGGGTTAATTCCCGGAATGCCAAACGTGCCATTTTTAATCATCGCTGCTATTGGTGGCGGCAGTGCTTATATGATTCATCAACGTCAAAAAGTCGCCACTGAAGAGGCCCTTCAAGCAACACAGCAACCTGCAACAGAATCTACCCGCGAGCAACGCGAATTAAGCTGGGATGATCTTAGCCCTGTCGATCCTGTTGGATTAGAAGTAGGTTATCGCTTAATTCCTCTGGTCGATAAAAACCAAGGTGGGCAGTTGATGAATAGAATTAAAGGTATCAGAAAGAAAATCTCTCAAGAGATGGGCTTTTTAATCCCACCAGTTCATATCAGAGATAATCTAGACCTAGCTCCAACGGCATATCAAATTACACTATTTGGGGTCACTTTTGGAGAGGCAGAAGTCTATCCAGATCGCATGCTAGCTATCAATCCAGGTCAAGTATTTGGTGATCTCGATGGCACAAAAACACAAGATCCGGCTTTTGGCTTAGAGGCAACATGGATTGAGACGGGACAACGTGATTACGCTCAGGCTCAAGGTTATACGGTAGTTGACGTCGATACTGTTATTGCAACGCATTTAAGCAAAATACTCAATCAACATGCCCACGATTTATTGGGCCGTGAAGAAGTACAACATCTACTTGATAATCTTGCTAAGACAGCACCTAAACTGGTTGAAGGCTTGGTTCCAGATACACTTCCCTTGGCTTCTGTTCAAAAAGTATTGCAAAACTTATTGGAAGAAAATGTGCCGATTCGAGATGTTCGAACAATTGCTGAGGCCATCTCCGAGCAAGCGCCGCGTAATCCTGATACGGAAGCAATTACAGCAGCTACTCGTATGGCACTCAATCATTCCATTATTCAGCATATCAATGGTACTCAAACTGACCTACCGATAATTACGCTTGATCCAGAACTGGAACAGATATTGCTAAAAACATTACAAGCTTCCGGAGAAGGTGGTGCCAGTCTAGAACCTGGTTTAGCGGAAAATATGCATAAGAACTTACAAGAAGTTGCACAGCGACAAGAAATGACCGGAGAGTCTTCTATCTTAGTAGTTCAAGCAGGGTTAAGAAATTGGATTTCTCGCTTCA
>LAZR01001375.1_pt1 | contig 15447 bp, 11 predicted proteins | sample 329461 | NCBI WGS metagenome assembly LAZR01 (sample SAMN03002196, study PRJNA259156) | marine sediment metagenome | biome: sea floor; feature: Hydrothermal impacted sediments; material: marine sediment; isolation source: Loki non-amplified sample from Loki's castle hydrothermal vent sediment ...
AGCGCTGCGGTCAGAGTGGTTTTGCCATGGTCAACGTGACCAATGGTGCCCACGTTCAGGTGCGGTTTCTTGCGTTCAAATTTTTCTTTAGCCACGGTTGATAACCTCGTTAATTAGCTTAGGTTCAAGTTAGCCTTGCTTCTTGATGATTGCTTCGGCGATGTTCATTGGGGCCTCGGAGTACTTGGAAAACTCCATGGAATAGCTCGCACGTCCCTGGGACATGGAGCGTACATCCGTGGCGTAACCGAACATCTCACCAAGCGGAACCTCAGCGCGGATCACCTTACCGGAAGGAGAGTCTTCCATACCCTGTACCAGACCGCGACGACGGTTCAAGTCGCCCATCACGTCACCCATATAATCTTCAGGGGTAACTACTTCTACCTTCATGATCGGCTCGAGCAGGACCGCGCCGCCCTTCTGGGCCAACTGCTTGGTGGCCATGGAAGCGGCAACTTTAAACGCCATCTCGTTCGAGTCGACATCATGGAAAGAACCATCAAAGAGAGTTGCCTTCAGATTCAACAGCGGATATCCGGCAAGGATACCGTTCTTCATCTGCTCATCGATGCCTTTCTGTACCGCAGGAACATATTCGCGCGGGACCGATCCGCCAACAGTTTCATTGACAAAGATCAGACCGTCTTCAGCTTCTTCAGAAGGCTCGAAACGAATCCAGACGTGACCATACTGGCCGCGACCGCCGGACTGACGAACAAACTTCCCTTCGATTTCACACTTGTTGCGAATCGCTTCACGGTAAGCCACCTGCGGCTTGCCGATGTTGGCTTCCACGTTGAATTCGCGTCTCATGCGGTCAACGAGGATGTCCAGGTGCAGCTCACCCATACCAGAGATAATGGTCTGACCGGATTCTTCATCCGAGCGAACACGGAAAGAAGGATCTTCCTGGGCCAGCTTGCCCAGAGCGATACCCATTTTTTCCTGGTCAGCCTTGGTCTTGGGCTCCACCGCAACCGAGATTACCGGCTCAGGAAACTCCATGCGCTCAAGAATGATCGGCTTGTCTGCATTACACAGCGTGTCACCAGTAGTGACGTCTTTCATGCCAATCAGAGCCGCGATGTCACCAGCGCGCACTTCCTTGATTTCTTCACGGGTGTTGGCGTGCATCTGGACCATACGACCCACGCGCTCTTTCTTGCCCTTGACCGAGTTGATCACCGAGTCGCCTGAAGACAGGATGCCCGAGTAAACGCGAACGAAGGTCAGGGTACCAACGAACGGGTCGGTGGCAATCTTGAAAGCCAGAGCGGAGAAAGGCTCGGCATCGTCAGCATGACGCTCGTCAGTCTTTTCCTCGTCATCAGGGTGGACACCCTTGATGGCGACAACCTGATCCGGTGCAGGCAGATAATCGATGACTGCATCAAGAACCAAAGGCACGCCTTTGTTCTTGAAGGAAGAACCGCATACCGCAGGCACGATTTCGCTAGCCAGGGTGCGCTGACGCAGACCGGCCTTGATTTCGTCATTGGTCAGCTCACCGCCTTCCAGGTACTTGTTCATCAATTCTTCATTGGCTTCAGCGGCGGCTTCTACCATCTTTTCACGGTATTCGGCAGCCAGCTCAGCCATTTCGGCAGGAATCTCTTCCTCGCGAAAGGTCATGCCGCTGTCTTCTTCGTTCCAATAAATAGCCTTCATGCGCAGCAGGTCAACCTGACCAGCGAAGTTCTCTTCAGAACCGATAGCCAGCTGAATCGCCACAGGCGTATGGCCCAGACGCTTCTTGATCTGCTCGACAACACGCAGGAAATTTGCACCCTGGCGGTCCATCTTGTTCACGTAAACAATACGCGGCACGCCGTACTTGTTAGCCTGGCGCCATACAGTCTCTGACTGCGGCTCAACACCAGAAGTACCACAGAATACAACCACGGCACCGTCAAGCACACGCAACGAACGCTCTACTTCGATCGTAAAGTCAACGTGACCGGGGGTGTCGATGATGTTTACGCGGTGCTTCTCGTATTGCTTCTCTGCGCCCTGCCAAAAGGCAGTAGTTGCCGCAGAGGTGATAGTGATACCACGCTCCTGCTCCTGGGCCATCCAGTCCATTGTGGCTGCGCCATCATGAACTTCGCCCATTTTGTGGTTCACACCGGTATAAAACAGAATCCGTTCCGTGGTGGTGGTTTTGCCCGCATCCACGTGCGCGCATATACCGATATTACGGTACAGATTAATCGGGGTTGTACGAGCCACAATAATCTCCTGAGTCGTTTAGAAGCGGTAGTGGGAAAAGGCCTTGTTGGCTTCAGCCATACGGTGCACGTCTTCACGCTTCTTGACTGCTGCACCCTTGCCTTCGGAGGCATCAACCAGCTCACCAGCCAGACGCAGAGCCATGGATTTTTCACCGCGCTTACGGGCAGCATCTACCAACCAGCGCATCGCCAGAGCGTTGCGACGGGAGGGACGCACTTCCACCGGCACCTGATAAGTGGCACCACCTACGCGACGGGATTTGACCTCCACCAATGGCGCAATGGCATCCAGCGCCTTCTCGAACAGCTCAACGGGAGCCTCGGTCTTGGTGCGCTCTTTAACCTTGTCCAGCGCGCCGTATACGATGCGCTCAGCGACTGCTTTCTTGCCGCTTTCCATTACATGGTTCATGAATTTCGCAAGAATCAGACTGCCATACTTAGGTTCTGGCAGGATCTCACGTTTTGCCGCTACACGACGTCTTGGCATGATAAGCCCTCAAACGGTCTTCAGGTTAGCCCAGGATCGTAACGTTATTGCTACGCCTGACCTTACTCTTATCGACTCAGGATAAATGAATTCGGAATTACTTTGGACGCTTGGTACCGTACTTGGAACGACCTTGTCTACGATCCTTCACACCGGAGGTATCCAGCGAACCGCGAACAGTGTGGTAACGCACACCTGGCAAATCTTTTACACGGCCGCCACGAATCAGTACGACACTGTGCTCTTGCAGGTTGTGACCTTCACCACCGATATACGATGAAACTTCGAAGCCGTTGGTCAAACGAACACGGCAGACTTTACGCAGAGCCGAGTTAGGCTTTTTCGGCGTAGTGGTGTACACACGAGTACACACACCCCGACGCTGCGGACAGTTCTGCAGCGCTGGCACGTCGCTTTTTTCAGCAACGCGCTTACGCGGCTTGCGAACCAGCTGGTTGATTGTTGCCATCTAGCAAAACTCCACTGATGTCTCTGGGACATATTAAATAAAAAATGGCAGGGCAATGCCCCGCCAATTTTAGGGGTACGGAATTCTATAGAGCCCGCCCCCTATCGTCAAGGTCCCGGCACTGTACGCGCCGGAGGCCTTTTAGCTACCGCTCGAGTTCAATGCGTCAGAAAGCGCTTGTTCAACTTCAATAGCGCTGACCTTGGCCGGCTTGTCCACCATCTTCTGACGCTTACGCTCAGCATGATAAGCAAGACCAGTACCTGCCGGAATCAGGCGACCAACGACCACGTTTTCTTTCAAACCACGAAGATGATCGCGCTTGCCAGTGACGGCAGCCTCGGTCAGTACGCGCGTGGTCTCCTGGAAGGAGGCCGCAGAAATAAACGATTCGGTCGACAGCGATGCCTTGGTGATACCCAGCAGGATCCGTTCGTACTTGGCTGGGAACTTGTCCTGACCAGTCAGGCCTTCGTTCGCTTCCAGCACATGGGTCAGCTCCATCTGATCACCCTTGATGAAGTTGGAATCCCCTGATTCGGAGATCTCCACCTTGCGCAACATCTGACGAATGGTTACTTCGATGTGCTTGTCGTTGATCTTCACACCCTGGAGGCGATACACGTCTTGAATCTCATTGACGATGTATTTAGCCAGCGCACTGACACCCAGCAAACGCAGGATATCGTGCGGGTTGCTCGGACCGTCGGAAATAACTTCACCCTTGGTGACCTGTTCACCCTCGAACACGTTCAGGTGACGCCACTTCGGAATCAGCTCTTCATACGCTTCGCTACCATCAGTCGGCGTGATGACCAGACGACGCTTGCCCTTGGTTTCCTTACCGAAGGAAATGGTTCCGCTGATCTCCGCCAGAATTGCAGGCTCTTTCGGGCGACGGGCCTCGAACAGGTCGGCAACGCGCGGCAAACCACCGGTGATGTCTCGTGTCTTCGAGGTCTCCTGGGGGATACGTGCTACCACGTCACCCACATTCACCTTGGATCCGTCGGTCAGGTTGACCAATGCATTCGGCGGCAGGAAGTACTGCGCCGGCACGTCAGTGCCAGGAAGCATCAGCTCTTTACCGTTATTATCAACCAACTTCACAGCAGGGCGAATGTCCTTGCCGGAAGCCGGACGGTCCTTGGCATCCAGAACCTCGATGTTGGTCAGACCGGTCAGTTCGTCGGCCTGACGCTTGATGGTGATCCCTTCGTCCATGCCCACGAACGCAACGGTACCGTCGATCTCGGTAACGATGGGGTGAGTGTGCGGATCCCATTTGGCTACCACCCGACCTGCTTCAACCTTGTCGCCTTCCTTGATCGAAATGACCGCGCCGTAGGGCAGCTTGTAACGCTCACGCTCACGACCGTAGTCATCAGCGATCGCCAGCTCGCCAGAACGCGACACCGCAACCAGGGCGCCATCGGCGCGCTCTACGTGCTTGAGGTTATGCAGGCGAATGGTACCGCCGTTCTTCACCTGAACGCTGTCCGCAGCGGAAGTCCGGCTAGCCGCACCGCCGATGTGGAACGTACGCATCGTCAGCTGGGTACCTGGCTCACCAATAGACTGGGCCGCGATAACACCGACTGCCTCGCCAATGTTGATCAGGTGGCCACGCGCCAGGTCACGACCGTAACAGGTACGGCAGACGCCATAGCGAGTCTCACAGGCAATCGGCGATCGTACGATGACTTCGTCGATGCTGTTCTTCTCGAGGAACTCAACCCACTGCTCATCAATCAAGGTGCCAGCAGGCACGATGGTCTCTTCGCTACCCGGCTTGACCACATCACGTGCGATGGTTCGGCCAAGCACGCGCTCGCCGAGAGGCTCAACGATATCGCCACCTTCAATGTGTGGCGCCATCAACAGACCACGGTCAGTGCCGCAATCCGTTTCGGTGATGACCAGATCCTGCGCCACGTCGACCAGACGACGAGTCAGGTAACCCGAGTTGGCCGTTTTCAACGCGGTATCGGCCAGACCCTTACGAGCGCCGTGGGTAGAGATGAAGTACTGAAGTACGTTCAAACCTTCGCGGAAGTTCGCGGTGATCGGCGTTTCGATGATCGAGCCGTCCGGCTTGGCCATCAGACCACGCATACCTGCCAACTGACGAATCTGCGCTGCGCTACCACGCGCACCGGAGTCAGCCATCATGTACATGGAGTTGAAAGACTCCTGGTCCACTTCCTTGCCATCACGATCCAGCACGCGCGTGGACTTGAGGTTGTCCATCATCGCCTTGGAGATTTCGTCGTTGGCCTTGGACCACAAGTCAATAACCTTGTTGTACTTCTCGCCCTGGGTTACCAGGCCGGAGGCGTACTGATCTTCGATTTCCTTCACTTCTTCAGTGGCTTCTTCGATGATCCGGGCCTTCTCGTCCGGGATCACAAAATCGTTCACGCCAATGGAAGCGCCGGATATCGTGGAATACGCAAAACCGGTATACATCAACTGGTCAGCGAAGATAACCGTCTCCTTCAAACCAACGATGCGATAGCACTGGTTGATCAACTTGGAGATGGCTTTCTTCTTCAGCGGCTGATCCACCAGCTCAAAAGGCAGACCTTTTGGCAGGATCTGAAACAGCAACGCCCGGCCGACGGTTGTGTCGACAATACGGGTCTCGGTCGTCCAGCTCTCGTCCTTGTGCTTGACCGTCTCGACGATCCGCACCTTGACCAGTGCATGCAACTCGGCCTGGCCGCTGCGATAGGCCATCTCGACCTCGTTGACATCGGTGAAGCGCATGCCTTCGCCCATCGCATTGATGCGCGAACGAGTCATGTAATACAGCCCCAACACCACGTCCTGCGACGGCACGATGATCGGTTCGCCGCTGGCAGGTGAAAGAATGTTGTTGGTCGACATCATCAATGCGCGCGCTTCCAACTGAGCCTCGAGGGTCAGCGGAACGTGTACAGCCATCTGGTCACCGTCAAAGTCGGCGTTGTAAGCAGCACACACAAGCGGGTGCAACTGAATCGCCTTGCCTTCGATCAGTACCGGCTCAAATGCCTGGATGCCCAAACGGTGCAGCGTTGGTGCGCGGTTCAGCAGGACCGGGTGCTCGCGGATGACCTCGGCAAGAATATCCCAAACCTCAGGCAACTCGCGCTCGACCATCTTCTTTGCAGCCTTAATGGTAGTCGCCAGACCGCGGTGCTCCAGCTTGCCGAAAATGAACGGTTTGAACAGCTCAAGCGCCATTTTCTTTGGCAGGCCACACTGGTGCAGACGCAGGGTCGGACCTACCACGATCACGGAGCGACCGGAATAGTCAACGCGCTTGCCGAGCAGGTTCTGACGGAAACGACCCTGCTTGCCCTTGATCATATCGGCAAGGGATTTCAGCGGACGTTTGTTGGTGCCGGTGATGGCGCGGCCACGACGGCCGTTGTCCAACAGCGCGTCAACCGACTCCTGCAACATGCGCTTTTCATTGCGCACAATGATATCCGGCGCTGACAGATCAAGCAGGCGCTTGAGACGGTTGTTGCGGTTGATTACCCGGCGGTACAGATCGTTCAGGTCGGAGGTCGCGAAGCGGCCACCGTCCAGGGGCACCAAGGGACGCAAATCCGGCGGCAGAACTGGCAGGACGGTCATGACCATCCATTCCGGCTTGTTACCAGAACCGTCGAAAGCTTCCATCAACTTGAGACGCTTGGACAGCTTCTTGATCTTGGTTTCAGAGGTCGTCTGTGGAATTTCTTCACGCAGTTTTGCGATCTCGTGGCTCAGATCCATTGCCGTCAACAGTTGGAAAACCGCCTCGGCACCCATCCGCGCATCAAAATCATCGCCGAACTCTTCCAGAGCTTCAAAATACTGTTCGTCATTCAACAACTGACCCTTTTCCAGGGTCGTCATGCCGGGCTCAATGACAACGTAGCTCTCAAAATAGAGAACCCGCTCGATATCGCGCAAGGTCATGTCCAGCAGCAAGCCTATCCGGGAAGGAAGAGACTTGAGAAACCAGATGTGAGCGACTGGCGATGCCAGTTCAATGTGACCCATGCGCTCACGGCGCACCTTGGCCAACGCGACCTCTACCCCGCATTTCTCACAGATCACGCCACGGTGCTTGAGACGCTTGTATTTACCACACAGGCACTCGTAGTCCTTGACCGGGCCAAAGATCTTGGCGCAGAAAAGACCGTCACGCTCTGGCTTGAACGTACGATAATTGATGGTTTCCGGCTTTTTCACTTCGCCGTATGACCAGGACCGGATCATCTCCGGAGATGCCAAGCCGATCCGAATGGAATCGAACTCTTCAATCTGTCCCTGGGACTTGAGCAGGTTCAGTAAGTCTTTCAAGGCCTATACTCCTCGCAGTGTCTCAAGGGCGGAGAATCTCTCCGCCCGAGACGTGGGCAGTCGGGGTTATTCGGATTCCAATTCGATATCGATACCGAGCGAACGGATTTCCTTGACCAACACGTTGAAGGACTCGGGCATGCCCGGCTCCATCCGATGGTCACCGTCCACGATGTTTTTATACATCTTGGTACGGCCATTCACGTCGTCCGACTTGACGGTCAACATTTCCTGCAGGGTGTAGGCTGCGCCATAAGCTTCCAGGGCCCATACCTCCATCTCACCGAAACGTTGCCCACCAAACTGGGCCTTACCACCCAACGGCTGCTGTGTTACCAGACTGTACGAGCCGGTTGAACGGGCGTGCATCTTGTCGTCAACCAAGTGGTTCAGCTTGAGCATGTACATGTAGCCGACAGTCACCGGACGATCAAACAGGTTGCCGGTACGGCCATCGACCAGGCGCATCTGTCCGCTTTCCGGTAGATCCGCCAGGCGCAACATCTGCTTGATCTCGTGCTCCTGAGCGCCGTCGAATACCGCAGTCGCCATCGGTACACCGCCACGCAAATTGCCAGCCAGCTCGAAAATTTCCTCATCGCTCAACGAATCCAGGTCTTCATTACGACCGCCGACCTGATTGTAGATCTCGTCGAGGAACTTGCGTAGATCTGCGACCTTGCGCTGCTCTTCGAGCATCCGATTGATCTTCTCACCCAAACCCTTGGCTGCAAGCCCCAGGTGAGTTTCGAGGATCTGTCCGACGTTCATACGGGACGGTACACCAAGCGGGTTCAACACAATGTCGACCGGCGTGCCGTTCTCGTCGTGAGGCATATCCTCGATCGGCATGATGACCGAGATGACACCCTTGTTACCGTGACGGCCAGCCATCTTGTCACCTGGCTGGATACGACGCTTGATGGCCAGATAGACCTTGACGATCTTGAGAACGCCCGGCGCCAGATCATCGCCCTGTTGCAGCTTGCGCTTCTTGTCTTCGAACTTGTCGTCGAGCAATTTGCGACGGTCAGTCAAATAGGCTTGGGCCATTTCCAACTGCTCATTGAAATTGTCTTCGGTCATGCGCAGCTTGAACCACTGACCGCGCTCGATGCCTCCGAGAATTTCTTCAGTCAGCAAGGTGCCCTTCTTCAGACCGGCACCGCCTTCGACGGACTGACCAATCAGAGCAGCACTGAGGCGCTCGAACGTTGCAGTCTCGACAATACGGAACTCTTCCTGCAGATCCTTGCGGATTTCGTCGAGCTGTTCTTTCTCGATAGCCAGAGCACGCGAGTCACGCTCGACGCCGTCCCGAATGAAGACCTGAACATCAATAACTGTACCCTTGGTGCCGGTTGGCACGCGCAGGGAAGTATCCTTAACGTCGGAAGCCTTTTCGCCAAAGATTGCACGCAACAGCTTCTCTTCAGGAGTCAGCTGGGTTTCACCTTTGGGCGTTACCTTGCCAACCAGGATGTCGCCCGCGCCCACTTCCGCACCGACATAAACAATACCGGCCTCATCCAGCTTGCCCAACGCCGCTTCACCGACGTTGGGGATGTCAGAGGTAATTTCCTCCGGCCCAAGCTTGGTGTCACGTGATACGCAGGTGAGCTCCTGAATGTGGATCGTGGTGAAACGATCTTCCTGTACAACCCGCTCGGACACCAGGATGGAGTCTTCGAAGTTGTAGCCATTCCAAGGCATGAACGCGACGCGCATGTTCTGACCCAAAGCCAGCTCACCCATGTCAACGGACGAGCCGTCAGCGAGGATGTCCTTGCGCTCGACCACATCACCTTTCTTCACCAGCGGACGCTGGTTGATACAGGTGTTCTGGTTGGAACGGGTGTACTTGGTCAGCGCATAGATATCGACACCGGCCTCACCGGCCTCAATCTGATCATCCGCTACGCGCACGACGATACGGCTGGCGTCCACGGAATCGATCACACCACCACGACGCGCAATGACACACACACCGGAGTCGCGAGCCACGTTGCGCTCCATGCCTGTACCTACCAACGGCTTGTCGGCTCGCAGTGTTGGTACCGCCTGGCGCTGCATGTTCGACCCCATGAGGGCCCGGTTGGCATCGTCGTGCTCGAGGAACGGAATCAGCGACGCAGCAACCGATACAACCTGGCGCGGCGACACGTCCATCAGGGTCACGTCTTCCGGCGTCTTGACGGTGAATTCGTTCATGTGACGCACGGCAACCAGATCGTCGGTCAAACGGCCATCTTCAACCTTGGCGCTAGCCTGGGCGATGACATGATCACCCTCTTCGATGGCCGACAGGAATACGATCTCATCAGTGACCAACGCATCCTTGACGCGGCGGAACGGGCTTTCCAGGAAACCGTACTGGTTGGTACGGGCGTACGTAGCCAACGAGTTGATCAGACCAATGTTCGGGCCTTCCGGCGTCTCGATCGGACAGACGCGACCGTAATGGGTCGGATGCACGTCACGCACTTCAAAACCGGCACGCTCACGCGTCAAACCGCCTGGCCCAAGTGCCGAGACACGACGCTTGTGGGTAATTTCTGAAAGCGGGTTGTTCTGGTCCATGAACTGCGACAGCTGACTGGAACCGAAGAATTCCTTCACTGCCGCCGCAACCGGCTTGGCATTGATCAGGTCCTGCGGCATCAGGCCTTCGCTTTCGGCCATCGACAAGCGTTCCTTGACCGCACGTTCGACACGTACCAGACCAACACGGAACTGGTTTTCGGCCATTTCGCCAACCGAACGCACGCGACGGTTACCGAGGTGATCGATGTCGTCCACCACGCCCTTGCCGTTACGAATACCAACCAGGGTCTTGAGGACCTCGATAATATCTTCTTTGCTAAGTACACCGGCGCCTTCGATCTCTTCGCGACCAATGCGACGGTTGAATTTCATCCGGCCAACAGCAGACAGATCGTAACGATCAGTGCTGAAGAACAGATTGCCGAATAGCGTCTCGGCAGCGTCCTTGGTAGGCGGCTCGCCAGGGCGCATCATGCGATAAATTTCGACCAGCGCTTCCAACTGGGTGGAGGTATTGTCGATACGCAGGGTATCGGAAATAAAAGGCCCACAATCGATGTCGTTGGTATACAACGTCTCGAAGCGGGAAACCTGTCCCTTGATCAGCTTGGAGATGACGTCCGGCGTAGCCTCAGCATTGCATTCAACCAGAATCTCACCGGTAGATGGATGCACTACGGTCTTGGCGATGGTACGGCCAATGATATAGTCGAAAGGCACTTCCAGATCTTTGATCCCGGCCTTTTCGAGCTGGCTGATGTGGCGCGCGGTAATCCGACGACCCTTTTCAACAATCACCTTGCCCTTGTCATCCTTGATGTCAAAGGTAGCGATTTCGCCACGCAGACGCTGCGGCACCAGCTCGAGCTGCAGGTTCTCGCCTTTCACTTCGAATACATTGGTGTCGTAGAAAATATCGAGCACTTCGTCCGTCTGATAGCCCAGAGCACGGAGTAGCACGGTAGCTGGCAACTTACGACGGCGGTCGATACGGACGAACACAGCGTCCTTGGGATCGAACTCGAAGTCCAACCACGACCCACGGTAGGGAATCACGCGGGCGGAGTACAACAGTTTACCGGAGCTGTGAGTCTTGCCACGATCATGGTCGAAGAACACACCTGGGCTGCGGTGCAGCTGGGATACGATAACGCGTTCGGTACCATTGATAACGAAGGTACCGTTTTCAGTCATCAGGGGAATCTCACCCATGTAGACTTCCTGCTCCTTGATGTCCTTGATCGCCTTGTTGGAAGACTCGCGATCAAAAATAATCAAGCGTACTTTTACCCGCAGCGGAACCGCATAGGTCACACCGCGTAGTACACATTCCTTGACATCGAAGGCCGGGTCACCCAACCGGTAACCGACATATTCGAGCGCCGCATTACCGGAATAGCTGATAATGGGGAAGACAGATTTGAAGGCGGCGTGCAGACCGATATCACGAACGTGCTCTTTGGCAGTACCGGCCTGCAAGAATTCCCTGTAAGAATCCAGCTGAATCGCCAGTAGGTAAGGCACATCCATCACATGCGGCAGTTTGCCAAAGTCCTTGCGGATACGTTTTTTCTCAGTATATGAGTAAGCCATCAGCGTTCCCCAGCTTGGTCACCTGCTTGATTGGCCCACCCTGACGAGTGAGCCTTAAAATGCGTGCAAGCCCTAAGTCTTGCTCACTCGTTTTGAGCGGCTCCGCCTAACGTTCAAAGAACGGGTTAGAACGGAAAAAGGCCGGTGGCACTTGAGCCACCAGCCATCAATCTGATCATTACAATCAGATTGTCGACGCAAGGTCGCGCAAGCTTACTTGAGCTCAACCTTGGCGCCGGCTTCTTCCAAGGTTTTCTTGGCAGCTTCGGCTTCGTCCTTGGATACGCCTTCCTTGATAGTGCCTGGAGCGCCGTCAACCAGCGCCTTGGCTTCTTTCAAGCCCAGACCGGTCAATTCACGAACAGCCTTGATCACGTTAACTTTCTTCTCACCGGTTTCGGTCAGAACAACGTTGAACTCGGTTTGCTCTTCAGCAACAGCGGCAACGGCAGCAGCCGGGCCAGCAGCAGCAGCGGCAGAAACACCGAACTTCTCTTCCATTGCCTTGATCAGTTCAACGACCTGCATAACAGACATGTCGGATACGGCGCTGATGATATCTTCGTTAGTAAGAGCCATGACGCTAAAATTCCTGTATTGGGAGACGGCCATCGGCCATCAAAACGTTAAATCAAACGAGAAAGCAGTCAGCACACCCTTAGGCGGCCTCGGCTTCCTTCTGATCGCGGACAGCGGCCAAAGTACGAACGAATTTGCTGGTGGCGCCTTGAATCACGCTCATCAACTGGCTGATAGCCTCGTCGTAGGTTGGCAGTGTGGCCAGAATGTCGATCTGTTCAGCTGCAAGGAAGTTGCCTTCAAATGCGGCAGCTTTGATCTGGAACTTGTCCTGACCCTTGGCGAACTCTTTGAACAGACGAGCAGCAGCGCCCGGATGTTCATTGGAGAAAGCGATAAGAGTCGGACCGACAAAGACGTCGTTCAAGCACTCATACTGAGTACCTTCAACGGCACGACGCATCAGCGTATTACGTACGACTCGCACGTATACACCCGATGCTCGCGCGTCTCTGCGCAGACCAGTCATAGCAGCAACACTTACACCGCGGGCATCAGCCACAACGGCAGACAGCGCACCTTTGGCAGCTTCGTTGACTTCAGCGACGATGGCCTTTTTGTCTTCGAGCTTAATTGCCACGGGTTGTACTCCTGGATTTACCATTAGCCGTCCTTGCGGACAGCATGTTTTGGTGTCTGATCCAGCCTGCGGATCGTGAGCACCATCTGCGTAGGCTCGAAAGATCACTCTTTCCGGTTTGAGGCTTGCGCCGCCTACGGTCTTGGATAGCCCCCACGTCAGCAGGGACCCCAATAAGTGGCACGTCGCTGAACGACGTGCGATAAATCAGATTACCAGCGAAGCCTGATCGATCTGAACGCCTGGACCCATGGTAGTGCTCAGGGAAACACGCTTCAGATATACGCCCTTGGACGTAGACGGCTTGGCTTTCTTCAGATCGGCGATCAATGCTTCAACATTCTCTTTCAGCTTGACGGCGTCAAAACCAACCTTGCCGATGGAGCAGTGAATGATGCCGTTCTTGTCAGTACGATAGCGAACCTGACCGGCTTTCGCGTTTTTCACAGCCGTACCAACGTCAGCCGAAACAGTGCCGACCTTCGGGTTAGGCATCAGACCACGCGGGCCGAGCAACTGACCGAGCTGACCAACCACACGCATGGCGTCTGGAGAGGCGATAACTACGTCGAAGTCCAGATTGCCGGCCTTCATCTCAGCAGCAAGGTCATCCATACCTACTTTGTCTGCGCCGGCTGCCAGTGCCGCTTCGGCATTCGCGCCCTGGGTAAACACAGCAACACGAACAGTTTTGCCGGTGCCATGGGGCAGCAACGTTGCACCACGTACAACCTGGTCGGATTTACGCGGATCAACACCCAGATTGACTGATACGTCGAATGACTCGACAAACTTTACAGTGGACACTTCAGCCAGCAGAGCGGCGGCTTCTTCAAAGTTATAAGCCTTGTTAGCCTGCACTTTCTCGGCAATGGCCTTCTGACGCTTGGACAATTTAGCCATTTAGATACCCTCCACATTAAGGCCCATGCTGCGCGCGGAACCAGCGATAGTACGCACGGCGGCTTCCATATCAGCTGCTGTCAGATCAGCCTGCTTGGTCTTGGCAATCTCTTCCAACTGGGCACGCGTAACAGTGCCGACCTTCTGGGTGTTGGGGCGAGCTGAGCCGCCTTTAAGACCAGCTGCCTTGAGCAACAAGACGGCGGCGGGGGTACTTTTGGTTTCAAAGGTAAAGCTACGGTCGCTGTACACTGTGATAATCACAGGGGTAGGCAGGCCTGGCTCGGAACCCTGAGTTTTGGCGTTAAACGCCTTGCAGAATTCCATGATGTTCACGCCATGCTGACCGAGCGCCGGACCTACTGGCGGACTGGGGTTAGCCTGACCGGCTTTGACCTGCAGCTTGATATAAGCTTGAATCTTCTTTGCCATGTGCATTTCTCCTAAGGGTGATAGCGCCTCGCGGCTCCCCTGTTAGCTAGATTCCCCACTGACAACAAAACCCCGCAACGCCCGAGGCACTGCAGGGTTCAGGGGGACGGAAGAACTCAGCCTTTTTCGACCTGACTAAATTCCAGCTCCACTGGTGTGGGGCGACCAAAGATAAGAACAGCCACCTGAACACGGCTCTTCTCATAATTCACTTCTTCTACAACACCGTTGAAATCGGCGAAAGGACCATCGGTCACCCGCACCACTTCACCTGGCTCAAACAAAGTCTTCGGCTTTGGCTTGTCGGTACCATCAGCTACCCGGCGGAGGATAGCCTCTGCCTCGCGGTCGGTAATAGGTGCTGGCTTATCAGCGGTGCCGCCAATGAAGCCCAGGACGCGAGTGGTGTCCTTGACTAAATGCCATGTGCCTTCGTTCATTTCCATCTGGACCAGCACATAGCCAGGAAAGAACTTGCGCTCGCTTTTGCGTTTCTGGCCATTGCGCATTTCCACCACTTCTTCGGTGGGCACAAGGATGTCGCCGAATTGATCTTCCATTCCGGCCAGCTTGACGCGCTCCTGCAGGGAGCGCATGACATGCTTTTCGAAGCCCGAATATGCATGCACGACGTACCAACGCTTAGACACGGAGCACCTTTAACCAATGAACTGAGAAATAATCCAACCCAGCAAGGTATCAAGCCCCCAAAGGATCAGGGCCATTACCAACACCACGGCAACAACGATAAGCGTCGTCTGCGTGGTTTCCTGACGGGTTGGCCAAACAACTTTGCGGATTTCAATTCGCGCTTCTTTCAGCAGCGTCCAGAAAGCCTTGCCCTTGAAAGTTTGCAGAGCAACAAAGCCCGCAATCAAACCCAGCACGACCAACGCTACCGCGCGATACAAAACAGGTTCCGCGGAAAAATAATGATTCCCATAAACCCCAGCCAATACAACAATGGCCACAACAACCCACTTAAAGACGTCGAAGCGGTTATCGTGAAGCTCTGCTTTGGTGCTCATGAATCATCAAATCCTGTTTTGGTAGCCAGATAAAATCTGGCAGGCCAGGAGGGAATCGAACCCCCAACCTGCGGTTTTGGAGACCGCCGCTCTGCCAATTGAGCTACTGGCCTGTAATCGCAGTCGAGCCGGCAATAGTACCGACTCGACAGTTCAAGATCAAATGCTATTTAAGCAATAATCTTGGCAACCACGCCGGCACCAACGGTACGGCCGCCTTCGCGAATCGCGAAGCGCAGACCATCTTCCATGGC
>LAZR01001377.1_pt1 | contig 15436 bp, 15 predicted proteins | sample 329461 | NCBI WGS metagenome assembly LAZR01 (sample SAMN03002196, study PRJNA259156) | marine sediment metagenome | biome: sea floor; feature: Hydrothermal impacted sediments; material: marine sediment; isolation source: Loki non-amplified sample from Loki's castle hydrothermal vent sediment ...
ATTCTTATTATATCTCCTGTCAGAAGAAACTGAACGTAGCTTTTACTGTTGACAATAGTAGTGGGCCGTCCTAGAAGGGCATTTTTTACATCTATGGCTTTATTATAAGCTACCTCGCCGCCGAACTTATTGCCGCGAATAATTACTTGAACGGTTGGAGAGTCTCGGCGATAGGCAGGGTTTGCATCGAAGCCAGTTGTATTTCGGACTACGACACAGAAGTCAGGTGTTTCTGGAATCTCATCTACGAATAGATCAGTCCCTTCAGTTGCCACGCCGTCAAGTGCTAGTATCGCGGCGATGTCTTTTGCTGGGCTAGTTGACATTTCTATTACTCTTTATAAAGACTAATATCAGTTCAAGCATTGAAAGGATATTACTTAATCCTTAGAGACTTTGAGATTTCTCTCTTTAGCGTTTCTACTATATTCGGCATAGCTTCATGAAGTGGCTGTTCGAGGAACTTGTATTGAGTTCCCGGAGTTGTTGGCTTCTTGTAAGGCCCAATCTCATGAGCGAAAACGGCATGTGGAGCGGAGCCATCTTTGTTGTAACCCAAAGTAACAGAAGGGCCGGAAGTTGTTCTATTCGCTTCTATGAAGGCGCTCTTCTTAAGTGCTCCGGTCTCTACAGGGACTATTTCCAGAGACCGATTGAGGATGTCGTTACCTAGAGAAAGAAGAGCTTCCTCAGAAACTCCTTCAACGCTGTCTATCTTTACTTGAATCTGCTTCTCAAGTTTCTTCAAAGAAGCCTTGAGACGCTTTCCGCGGCGAAGGAAGGCAGCTGAAGTTTTGTCTACTTTCCCAGGCATTAGAGTTTCGCCTCTATTGTTTGAACGTCTGAATTCAAAAGAGAAGTATTTACAAGAACATCCATAACTTCCCAAGCATCTGTGACAGTTGTTGGATCATCTTCAGCACTTGCAGCGGAGCCAAGGAAGAGAAAATCTCCTATTGCTACCAATGATAGAAGAAAAACAGAAGCATTTGAGATAATCTCTCTTCCATTAACGTCTTTGATGAGTTCTATTTTATCTTCCCATAGGCCATTGATAGTATCCGGGCCGGACCAAGCCGGCTTTCCGTAGACATCCTCAGCTCCCTTAGTCCAGTGAGAGATAGTATGCGGGTAGTTTCTAGTTAGTAGGGACATATAGAAACTCATTGGAAAGTTGTTCGTTGAATTCCATATTCCTTTCAGCTAGGATATCTTCAATTCCCTCAAAGTTGCCGTTTGTTATATCTTCAAAGTAGACAACTCTTACGTCCGCGAAGAGATCTTTAAGGCGATTCAAGTAGTCATCGTAGACATCTATCCAGTCATTCCAAGAGTCAGGTGTAGAACAGCATTTCATAAAGCCTGTTCGAAGAAGGGAATTTATATGCGTTTCTCTTTCCCTCTTGACAATAACCACAGTAGCTTCCGGCCAAGCTCTTGACCAAATGAGACCGAAGAGAGGAAGTTTGGCACACTTGTAGAACCAGTCAGCGTTATCCCATACTCCTTCACTGGTCATTATCTCTTCTACTTCCTTTTTCAAAAGAAGCGGACTCTTCGAGTTAAGAGTCACATACTTGTCTTGCATGATCTCTTCCGGATATTTCCAGATAGTCTGAGCTAGAACATCTATACCTGCCGCTGCAAGACGGCGTTTTACTATCCCTTCCCGGATTTTTCTGTTCTCAAAGAAGCCATTCTTGTTGTCTTTTGTTGCACCTATTAGTTCCCCACCATAGAAGCCGTTGATAGAAAAGAGACCGGCAGTCATACTAGTCCCGCTCCTTGGTACGCCGGTAATGAAAACTGGTCTGTTATTCATCGTAAAGGGCCTCTATTAAGTCATGGCGGAAGGGGAAGAGATCAAGAGCACTTCCCGGAGTGGCGTTCTGAACTGAGATTCCTTCCTTCTCAAGTTCAACAGCCATAGTTGCTAGGTTCGGTATGAAGCTGCTTTTATATATGTCTTCTGGAACGGATTTCGTACGGAAGCATTCATTGTGATAGTTATGGCTTCCATCTACCATCCTCATATCGAAGCCGATAAGAATGATAGTCGTTGCTCCAAGAAGAAAGGCCAGATTGATAGCAGCGGTTCCACTATTGTTTCCGTTAGTGATACCTCCCGGTTTCCTCGTAAGTCCTTTACTTCCATTAGATGCAAGATAGAGAACATCTGGATCTTGTTGAAATTTATGATGACAAGAGACAAGATTACCTTTGAAGGTTTCTCTAAGTTCCTTCTTATGATGAACATACCATTCGTGATAGTCCATGAAGAAACAGTAGTGAGCATCAGGGAAGAGTCGATAGGAGTTATTAGCGACTATGATTCTTTTCCCACTGAGTTCGGCTACTTTCAACTTCTCAATAGAAGGCCCCCCACCTACTATGTAGACTTCCTTTCCTTGCCAGATTCTTGGTACTTGCCATTGCATCGAGTTATCCTCCGAAAACTCTAAATTCAGCAACGCTTTCTACACTGAGTTTAGCAAGAGTTTTACTCGAATCCAGAAGAAGTGCCATTTTCCCGAAACGAGTAGATTTAAGTCCATCCCCAGCTTTAACTTCCCAGGAGACTCTACTATCCCCAACTTGCTCGAAACGAGGAGTTCCTCTTTCTACAGTCATGGCGGCAAAGTGAGCAGAGACGAAAAGTTCTATGTCCTTCAACTGCGCCACAGTTAGAGAAGTTACGCTTCCTAGTGTCTCCGTCACGAAGCGATTACCTAGCTCAATATAAGGCGACAAGTCAGTAGGAGAAGGTAGAATCTCCTGTAGTTCTTCTTCTAGAATTCTGGCCATTTTCTTTCTCCTACTCTATATTCCCATGAACACGGAATTTGCTTCTTTCAGATCGCCAAGTTCCAGATGGAAGAACTACTTTTGCTTGGATTCTATAAGTTCCTTCTGAGTTCAAATCTGACGCGGCCGTTGTTATGTATTGAATTACTCCAGCAGTGGCATCTCCTACAACGGCGGCAGTCTTTGTCAGAATAGAATCATCGGCGCGGCGAAAGATGAGTTCCAGTGTAGTAGCTCCTGTCAAATCAACGGCGATTGGTGGATCTACGCTGTCGTCGACTAGAGAAATTTCAAAATTAGTTCCAATGTCGCCAATATGAATTTCTTCTGAAAGGGACATCTTTATAACTCCAAAGAGAAGACGGCTTTTTTAGTTATCGAAAGACTCTCAGATTTCTTTTGTGTTATACTAAGTGTTTCTTTCTTAGTACGACTCAATGCTTGAACTGATGTTAGGACAGTTGTGATATTCAAAGTAAATGATATTTTCTCAGCGCTCAAGAGTGAACCTCTTTGTGAAAGTTACTTTGAGGGTAAATGCTGTTCTACCAAAAACAAAAAATAACGGCCAATATAAATCAGGCCAATAAGAAGTAGTTGTTCTAGGCCAGTAGTTCCTAGGCCAGTATGAGAAGTCCATCTTAAGTCCCATCCTTAGTTACTTCTGCTCTATCACCGACAGATGTCACAGTTGCCGTTATTCTATCTTTTGTATCCGCATCATCACGGAAGGTGATACTTGTAGTTCCACCACCAGAGGACTTTCCAAGAGCAGCCGCTTTTAATAGTCGAATATATTCAACGGCACTATTTGCTCCTTCAACTAAATAAGCCCAAACATCAGAAGGAGTATCTTCTACATTCCTTACTGGAACGTCAATAAAAGACATGACTTCTTCCCACTCTTCCCCGGCTGCATCTTTGGCCCAAACAACAACTTTGTCCCCGTTCATCTCAGTCGAAGATAGTTGAATTCGGACTAGGATAGAACCTGCTGGTGCCACAGTTGGGAGTGTTGCTAAATTATTGAACGAGCCATTGTCAATGCTTACTTTGAAGTCTCCTGCTGCTATAGTTGGATTTGCCTTAAAGTTAGCAGGGCTGGCAGAATCTGACAGCGACAAGGAAAAATCATAGGCAACTCCTTTCTTAGGTGTTGTCACTTAGTTGTTCTCTTCAATCTTTGGTTGTTTGACGGCAGCATTCATTAGTTGAAATATTTGTTGGTTTACCTCTTGCAACTCCCGTTGCATTATTTCCAGTTTAGTCATCAATCTTCCCTTTTGTTCGTATAACTGAGATAACGCCGACATTTTGTTGTCACTCATGGTATCTCCATTTGTTGGACTTTTATTAATCTGCTTTAGTTGTGAATATCAGTTATCTGCCTTTGCAATTCTTGCACGTACGCAACTAAGGGTGCTATTATTTCTGTATAGGCTAAGGACTTTGTTCCATCTTCGACAGTAGAGACTATATCAGATATTTGAATCTCCTCTACTTCCTGCGCAATAAATCCCATACTTTTTTTACCTGGAGAATCTTTGTGTTCAAAAGTAACGGGTTTAAGCTTATTTATAAATGATATTGCCTCGTTATTAAGATATTCAATGTTTTGTTTAAGATTTCTATCTGAACCAACTGACCATGCATGAGACGTTCTATTTAATGCACTTGTAAGCTGAATCCATCTAGCTCTATTGAAGTTGTATAATGTTGTGTTATTTCCATCGAGGATAAACCGTTCATAGTTGTTGGCTGTTATTCTTACATCACCGTCTACATAGTCATTAAAAATAAATAATCCGTGTCTATTGGAAGAACTACCAAAACCTATCCATGCTTTTCTAGTAGAACCTTCTTCGTAGAAATCAATAATTGTGGCAGTATCAGCAGCACCTTGTTTTATTCTAAGACCTACAGAGGCATTAGTACCTACACCTACAGCAGTGATGCCAACTCCACCAACAGGAATTACCACAGAAATCTTCCCAGTTATATCAACATCCCCAACTATTGCCATTCCGTCATTATCTTGTTTCATAAATTTTGACATATCTGGCGAGTACATAAGGGTATTTGTGGTAGATATACTCAGCCTTGGACTAACGTTGTGATTCAGATATATGCCTCCATCTCCAACTGACATATAAGAGCCCCCATCTTGTGAGAGCATTCTGGAAGAACCAGCATCGGCTAAAATTCTTGTTCTAGTACCATCGTTAACATTAAACACACCATTCACATAGACGGCTGTATTGTCTATCGTTATATTTTTCTGACCATCAGGAGATACCATAGACGAGGCAATACTACTAATGAACATTCTAGCAAGTGTATCGTCCATTACTTCATATCTATCATTATAACAAGCAGACCACCAAGTATCATTAGGTGAAGCCATTACTGACTTTGAAGAATTGGACATAAATCTATCTACACCGTCGTTGATTTCAAAAGAACTAGCACCAAATTTCATATAAATAGGCGTAACGCCTACTCCTCTAAGTCTAGTTTGTGTTGCATCAATCTCAAGTCTGCTTTCTCCTAAACTGTTGGTATGTATTAATGATGTATTTGTAATGGTAAGAGTAGACAAAGTATCTGGAGATATTATTTTATCTGAACCTGACTCGGCATGAGTATGGTCTATTGTTGAAATTTCAATAGTATCATATGTTGCTCCTGTATTAGAGACAACAATACTGTGCTGCCCATTTGGACTTATTAATCCAGTTAACGCACTGTTTATCCAAAGTCTGTCAACCGCACCATCATTATATCTAAGGTCTACATCATTTATAATTAAATCTTTTATTGTATCTGGAGAGAGTATAGATGAATGAGTATGACTTAACAATGAATAAAGTCCAGCGTGGTCACCCCAACTATAAGCAGTATTCCAGTTTGGGCTTATATCATTCACAGTTACAATCTCTACCATGTTATAAAGAAGACCATCGTTACCGACTATCAATGTTTCTGAACCATCTGGACTAACAAGCATAGAACCAGATGCGTTTACCTCTAACCTATTCCTTGTTCCGTCGTTATAAGTAAGAGCACCGTCTGAAATATATACTTTCTCTTGCCCGTTGGGCGACCTTAAACTTGACTCAGCTGCATCAATTAAAAACCTTGTATATAATCCATCTTGATACAATAGGTTAGTATCTGAAAGTTCTAGAGTTCTATCTTCATTTGGAGAAATTAATTGTTGTACATCACCGGCTCCTAATCCAGTTAAATTACTTCCATCTAAAACTGGTAATACTCCTAAAGGTGCTTTAACAATATCCTCATCTGCCGCTTCATAATCATGTGGAGTTTGTGAATGATCGTAGGCAATCAGACCCCGGTCTCCGCGATAAGCGGTTGCGTTTGTTGTTCCTAGAACTAAAGTAGGGGATATTTCCACGTAACTTCCTGGAGTCCCAGTATACCTATAGACCTTGTTGTCATCCGTTGTAACGTAGACTTTGTTGGCTTCCTGTGGGTCGACTGTTTGTAAAGCTACCAAAGAAGCGTACTCATCTATAGCATCCACGTAAGATGGTAGCTGAGAAGTTGGTACTATTCCGCTTGCGTTTAATTCTGCTATGCCATTTACAGCCCCTTTATGAGTGCTCATTTGTACTATGGCGCCACTGTAAAATACTCCCGCATTTCCAATGTTTAGATTCCCGCCATCAGGACTGTAGATATTAGTGTAATTTGCGTCTACTTTAATTCTAAGGTTCCCACCTTGGTTAAGTTCTATGTTTGAATTTGTAACTTTAACTTGACTTGTAAGGTTTGGAGAATACAATATTGTGTTTAAGTTATCAACCCATACTCTATCCTTCCCGTTTGCCCGTAACGCTACCGATGCCTGCTTTACCCATAAGCCTCTATCATAATCGGATGATCTTAAATATGATGTACTACTACCTATAACAAGCCGCAAACTACCACCTATAACAATAGCGCTATTAGAGTTGTTTGTCCTAAAGCGGTTGTCGCCATCTGGAGATTGTATTTTTGCTTCAGATGCATCAATAACAAGTCTATTTATTATCCCGTCGTTATACTTTAGGCTGGTATCAGTTATTACAAGATCATCACCTGCAGCTGATTCTATTCTATCAGAAACGGCAACAGATGACATTCCAATATCATCCCAGAGAGCTGAGTTGCTTTCAAATGTTCCTGTCTGTTCTCCTGTTGTATTGCAGATGTAGATCTTTCTATCCTTGATGAAGTAATCATTGGCATCCCAGTCATCACCACTTATCCAAGGTTTTGTCTGCAATAAACTCTCTTCTCGTATAAAAGATATATCTGCTGCAAACCAAGGAGAGGTGTTTGTTGTATCTAGTTTGAGTGAGAAATCAGCGTCGCTCTCGTATTGAATGAAATAAGTAGCACCGTCGAGATAGTCAACATACCCATTTAACTCTACCGAGATTTCAGTAGATGCCACAAATTGACTTGCTGGGTATGTTTGGTCGAATATAACGCATCCAGTATTGTCTGATCCCTCGAAGATACAAACTCTTACAGGCTGAGTCGCTGCAGTTACGTCTGTTTGATAGTAGACTTTCTTCGATAAGACACAGCCGACAGATGTGAAGATATAGCCGAATAAAGTTCCCGTAAAACTACCTGAATTGTCGGGTTGAACTACTAAACGCTCAAAGTAAGAGTATGCGTGCAAGGCTGTAGTGTCTGAATGACTAATGCCGTCTTGGAATCCACACTGAGGATATAGATTCAAACGCCCATATGCGTCTTTGGTAAGTAAATGATTCCCAGCGACAGATAGTGCTAGATTTCTACCAATCCATATCGACTGTGCCCCAGCCATGATAGATGTGGGCTGCCAAAGACCGGAAGTAAATTTTTCAATGATCGGGTTTCCCATTTGAGAATCTACCGAGAGTCTGAGGCTTCCTTCTTCCATGCTGCCAGCCAGATAAACGGCTTTGCCAGGATTGTGGACGCCGACGTTGATTCCACTTGGTCTTTGAATGGATACAGACATTGCTTGGCTCGGTTAATGAGTTTTTTCTTCTTTTAAGCCAGTAAAGTTTTTAATAGCTTAAAAGAAGAGGGGAGTCTTCTAAGCAACTCCCCTTTCTTTCTCTTCCTACGCAATAGTTCCGTGAAGGATACCAGTTTGGCTCTCCGAATCTGCTTTCAGCCGCGGGATCATGATAGCCATGATCTTGTAATGGGTCTTAAGTCCACCCATTGTTTGCCACTGAAGGAGACGCGGCGCGAAGCCGTTGAGGATATCTACAACAGTTCTGTCCATCTCAACCATGATCATGTTATTAGCGGCAAGGTTGTCGCTGACTTTGATCTCAGTGATGGAAGGAATCTCCAGAAGCCGCTGAAGAGTTGACTTGTCGCTACCAGCCTTGAAGTCATTGAGGAGATTGAGGTACCAAGCATTCGTCACGTACATGACGAACGGGCCGAAATGCTTCTTGGCATTGATGAGACCAATCGCTACGAGGGTTTCATCAAGGATGGTTTCTCCGGTAGTTGCCGTAAGACCCCAGTCCGTGAGGTTTGTTTTGGTAATCCTATCCGCGAAGGTAGTGTAGCCAGTAACGGTAGCACCGCCGAATTTAATCGTGGAGATACCATTGACTACAATGTCTTCTAGCTTCTGAACGACCTTGAGAGTTGCTTGCGCCAGCATGGTAGTGTCGAGAGGCTGACCGAGTTTTCGGCTTGCTTCAAGAAAACGGAGATTCAAGAACCAGTCTTCGTGAACAATCGGCAACGGAAGAGTCTGGAGGTTGAAGTCGACTCTTGCGTTGTCAGCAGGAGTTTCGGCATCCATGGACACTTGCGCGTCCGGCATATCAGAGACCGTTTCCCACTGGAAGACAGTTGTTCCCATTGCGTTCGGGATGTTAAGAACGAGGCCGCGAGACAGGAGGTCTGCTACTACGTTCAGCCTTTGCTGTGCGACTTCTACTAGAACTGTATCGAAACCTTTCCACTCGTCCTTACGGAGAGTATCAAGGCCGCGGAAACGTGGGCTTCTGATGTTGAGTCCCTGCAACTCACTTGCAATCGACCCAAGTTCAGCACCTTGCATCATAAATTCGACTGCCATGGTTTTCTCCTAGATGATTACGACTGCGATGCGGGTAGCGACGGCAGCAGAGGCAGAAAGGTCAAGAGCTTCATCTGCGACTGCGATTGGGTTAGTTGTGCCTTTTTGAAGAGTTCCGTCGCCGGCGCTTTCAAGTAGATCACCTTTAACGGCAGTGTGAGTCACCTCAAGCCAAGCGTAGATTTTCATCCCAGCAGTACAAGACATAGCCAAGACGGTATCTGCGGCGGAGTAATCATCAGCGAGATTCTTCCCCTCTAGTTCGTTAACGAGAGCGAAGAGCCTCTCTCCGGCACCTGTTGCCGTCGCGTGTTTAATGAAGCCAGTTGCGGTTCGTTTGATAAGGTGTCCAGGGGTGATTGCGGCATCTGCAATCGCCTCATACATAACCCCGTTCTTTTCACCTTTCAAGATGACGTCAGTGAAAGCCATGATTTTCTCCTAGTGGAGTTCGTTGTTAGTTTTGTTGTTTCGAGAAGTCGAGTGGAGGCGGTTCATCCGCTACTTGCGCTTCCGCAACGTCACGGTTGAAGTAAGAACCAGGAGCACCGGAATAGTTCGGAGGAACGATCATTGCGGCCAGGTTATCCAGCATCTTCATGTCCATCCCTTTGAGTTCTTCCTCAGAGAACTTGCATTGCTCTGATTGGTTAAGGGCGGAAATGAAGGAGTCTTTCTTGGCTTTATGTTCCTCTAGGCCAATCCGGACGGTCTCTTGGAATTCCTTAGGAGCACCAGCCATGAAGGAGTCGAAGGACATTGGTTTCGTTTCCTTTTCAAGATCCTTCTCATTAGCCGAGAGACTCTTATGATCTTCCTCTTTCTCTTCTTCTTTCTTCGCAGCAAGAGCTTTGGCCTCAGCAACTTCCTTGTCCTCTTTCACTTTCGCTGCCTTCAAGACTTCTGCTATCTCTTCTTCGGATTCGCCGACTGAATGCAACGTGAGGATGGATTGAAGTTGTTCGTCTTTAAGTCCTTCCAGCCATTCCTTCTGATCCTTTCCAAAAGCAGGCTTATCGCCGCTCATAAGAGCTTCGATTGCCACTTTCTTTTCGATCTCTTTTCCTTTCTTGTTCTTAAACATGTTCCATACCTCGTTGAAGATTTTCTTGATAGTTGATTCCTTTTCTTCTTCATCTCCTCCCAAGTTCGTTTGTTTGGTATTTAGTCTGGGCGCTCCTGCTCCGGTTTCCCAGGAAAATGCTCCCTTAGACCCTTCGGAGAGCAGCGCAAGATGATCGGGTTCAATGTGAGAAATGACTCGTTCAAAATCCTTCCCCTCAAAGGAGCCTTCAAGGAAGAAAGAACGAGCCATGAAGCCAGTTGAGACTTCTACTTCTTCACCGGCCTCAAGACGCTTGATGGCTTTGGAGAATTTCCCACCGAGACGTTTGACTTTTTCTTCATCTATCCAGGCTTCAAGAAAGAGCTTCGTTCCTCTCTTCTTTCCAGCCGCATTGAAGATATTTCCGATTACTTCTTGGTCGTGAACTTCTGGGCTATTCGCGGAGATAAGAAAACCTTCCTTACTTGGATGATCCACGACTATAGCCCGGCCGTTCCAACTTTCCAGAGTCTCCATCATTGCATTGGCTGTCATTAGTTCAGGAAAGGGTATGTTGCCCGCCTGAAAGACGCCTTCGACGAGGGCTATTACTGGGATGACTATATGAGATTTCTCGTTGAGGGTTTCTCGACGGATGGCATTGGTATCTGCGAGGGCCTTTAAAGAGAACATTCCCTCTTTGATGTTTTCTTGTTTCTTTTCCTTCGAGAAATCTACCCCGGAAGTTACTACTACTTTCCCCTCGTTAGGATCAGTAGTAGCAACTTCAGTAAGTCCATAGAGTTTTTTAATAAAACGTGGCATCTTGATTCTCCTATGTGGAGTCTATGAGAGTTGACCGGAATTCTTCTATCGTCATGACTGGCTCTTTCTTTGCTTCCACCATCGCCTTTACGTGACGTGCGAAGTTGACAAGAGCAAGGGATTTCTTCTGGGCGATATCTGCTTCTTCGATTCGAGTGAGAGCGGTCAGAAGCGGCCATTCTATTCTGTAATCGTCAATGTTTGGTATGACGCCGTAGGAGATGAGCATTGATATGAAAGGCCGAACCATAACTGGCTCAGCAAAGATATTTTGTCTATTTGATATAACTGAATCCCAAGATGCTCTATCTTGAGAAGATGCAAGTTGGCCTCGTTCTGCCCCCATAAGAATACGTTGAGGGATTGCTTTCGCACCGGCGATAAGGGAGATGATTGGATTAAAAGGTCCACGCGGATCAGCAGTTTCGGCCCTTAGAGCCTTCGCGGTTACGCCCCTAGTTTGAATGAAGCGCTTCAGGCCGTGAACCCAATCGGAGATGTTTTCCTCAAACGTCTCTTCTTCCGCAGGAGTCAGGGAGGCGTCTTTGTCAAGGTCAAACTGCATTCCGCGGTCAGCTACTCTCCAGAAGAACTCAGCAGAGCCGCCGACTACTTTTGCTAGATCGTCGAAGAGATTGTAGACGCTTTCTAGTCGAGGACGTCCGTAGATGCCGTTCTCAAGAAGTCCTTCCGCGACATGAAGAACGCGTGTGTAGTGGACTATTTGACGTGGGATTACTAAGTCTGCCGTCGCAGTTGAGACGAAGTTGGAAGATGGATCTATTTCATACTCAACAGGAAGACCAAAACGAGGTGAAGAAGGAGACTTATCAATGGTGTTTATTCTTGCATTGTTTTCAGCATAGGGAGTTAGATAGATGATGTCGTCTATACTTCTAATAGAACCAGGAAGAACTGGTTCGTTAAGTTTTTTGCTATCATTGACACCGACAACAAGAATCCCATACTGACCAATACCGGAAATTCGGTCAACACGTTCAAGAGAAGCACGGAGATTTACTTTCTTATCAAGTTGCCGAAGAAGTCTTTGAAGTTTCTTGTCTAGCGCTTTTCTCGGCTCCCCGTTGTTATCAAGAGGGATTATTCTCGGCAGGTCTTTCCAAGTTGCTTGAGCAGGAGCAGAGACTATTCTAGCAGCAATATGATCTCTGTCGTAGCGGTCTCGGTAGTCTTTGAATTCTAGGGTTTTCTTATAGCCGAGAACATCGTAGACATCCCGCGTTCCGCCGTAGGTCTCGCCGAGAGACTTACCAAGGGCAAGTCGGTTGGTGAGGGTAGACAGGAAGACTTTATCTGCATCAGTTAATGCTCTTTGTTCAACCATTCTAAGCCTGTAGTTGGATAGTAGAAGAGCGTCTTACCTTAGAACCGCTTCCCCATATAGCGCCGCCTTTACGGCTCTTCACCATCAAGTGATGGAATAGCCAAACGTATGCATCAAGACGGTTTGGGCTAGTTCCACTACCATCGTAGGAGGTAAGTTCATCTTCGAGTTCTGGAAAGGAACCGACTAGATGGATTAGTCCTTGTTCATCAAGAGCGGATACAGGTTCCGCGCGGGGTAGTTTCCCTTTGGAAGCGTAGACGATTTTCACTGGAACTGATGAATCGACAGAGTGAAGAAGGTCAGTTATGATTTCACCGCCATTATTACCTTCCGCGATTACGAAGTCCGCATCCCATGCGTTGTAGGCTTGGATTACTACTCTAGCCCATTCAGCTGGGGCACCTTTGATTGTTTTGTCAGAGAGAAGATAGCCCTGTTCGTCATGACCGATTCCGCCGACTACGATTCCGCAAGAAGCCGGTTCATTGTAGTTTTGCTTCTTCTGAGTAGGACGAGAGATAGATGGATCAACGGAGACTACTACTCGGCGGAGAAGGTTTGGTCGTTTTGGGTAGTCTTTCCCTTCAACAGATCGGCGATTCTTCTCAAGAGTTTCCGTGTTCCAAAGTGCGGCTGGAACATCCCAGAGGATTTCGCCTAGAAGTTCTTGCCGTGCAAGTCGGGTTCCTTCGTAGGGTTTGATTACGGAAGTCTTGAATGTCTCAGAGAGATTAGCGAAGTTGTCATAGGTAGAGCCGCGAGTAACGAAGACGTCCTTTCCCTCTCGGGCTACGAGGTCTTTTATGAGCTGAATAGGTCGGGGTGTGGTAGTTGCCATCACGCGGCTTCTTCCTGCACGGAGCCCAAACATTAGATTCGACCAAGTGGCATCGGGGTAGGGATACGCGGCAAGTTCGTCTACTAAGGCAAGATCATGAGTAGGGCCGCGTAGTTGATCTGGGTCTTCGGCGGAATAGATGGTTGCAATGGCGCCGTTTGGCCAAGTGATTCTCCGCTTCGTTACTTCGTATTTCGGCATCTGGTGTTTCGGATGGATGGCAAGAATACCTGCTTCGCCTTCTATGAGAACGTCTCGACCGTCCCCGGCTGTTTGAGCAATAAGGGCGATTCGACCTGCGTGTTTGCGAGGATCTAAGGACATTACGTTCTCTCGCACCCACTCTGTTCCTGCCCTCGTTTTCCCGAAACCACGGCCTGAAAGAACAAGCCAGATAGCCCACTTTCCAGGAGGCTCAAGTTGTGTCTCCCGTGCCCAAGATGGCCAGTCGAAAAGAAGCGCCTCCGCTTCTTCTTCTGTCATCCCCTGAACAAGACGGGTGAATTCCTCATCTCCGAGAAGTTCGCGAAGACGGGGAATTTTTATCTTTCTGAGACTGGCTTCGTCCAGATTGAGGCTACTTGACTTCGACATATTCAGCCTCGATGATTTTGTCTATGTCAACACCGCTTCTTGTTAGAAGTTTCGTCTTAGCCATTTTCTCTGTAGTTACGACTTCGATAGGAGAAACGCCGTCAGCGCCGGTTACACGGTGGAGAACTTCGGATTTAGGAACTGCCGTTGCTCGGGTTAGAATGAACTTTGTCATGTCTAGTTTGATGTCAGAAACAGGGGAGTCCAAGAAACCTCTTGCATTTTCTATTGCTTTCTGATTAAGTTGATTAACGTCATCTGCTACTGATTCCTGGAAGCGAGCCATCATTTCTCTGGCACCAGGGAGAGTAAGAATGTATTGAATAGCGAAAGGAGACAGGCCGTACTTTGCACCGAGTTCTTTCCTGGACTCGTTATTGACTATGAAGTCTCGGACTATCTTGATGTGTTTCGGCCTAAGTCCCATTCCAGCTTCTATCTGCATATTCCGCATAAGGGAGTCGAGATTCGGTGGGCGGATAGGGACGAGACTGCGACTTCTTCCACGGCCATTCCTTCTTGCTTTCGAGAAATTGTCTATGTTGTTTCCATTCTTCTTTGCCCTCTCTGTTAGACAGAAGGACATGTAAGACTTCACGATAGAAGAAGAAAGGACTTTCTTATAAACGGTGTAGCTCTCAGAACTGACTGTTCTCTTGTCTTGAGTAGACATGTAGTCTTCGATGTTGCTAGTCGCAGCTAGGACATCGTCGGACAAGTCGTCGTTTAGGAGTCGGATAACTCGTTCTGAGGGCATGTTAGTTTTTTCGTCTTCTTTTATACATATGAAAAATGGATAGGCTTTCGTATATCCTAGCAGATTGAACGAGAGAAAGCAAGTGAAAAAGAGAATGGTAAATAGAGTGGAGAGAGTGATATTATTGGTGTTTTCAGTAGGGAAGCGGTGGATCTATTTGACTTCTCTCCCTAAATATGGTATAATGGCATAAGAGAGAAGGTGTGCTTACATTAGGAAAGGAGAAACTATGACAACGAGAAGAATAGATGAACTGATGTTAGAAATGGAAGCTCTTGATTTGAAGGTAGATGATCTTGACCCGAAGCATAAAGGAGTCAAGAAGGTGATGGTAGAGAGGTTGCGGGAGTTTTATCTGGAAGAGAACTATGGAGGGAATATCCCAGAGACATTGAAGCAGGTGTTGGAGTTTGATAGTCCAATGCTTTGTTTTAGATTTAAGGATTTGAAAGAAAGTGAGCAGGAAGATGTTCTCGGTGGGGAAGATTGGATTGCGGAGGAGAAGTTTAATGGAGTTCGATGTTTGGTTAGTTACCATGAACATGAGGGGTTTAGATTCTTTTCGCGGCACCTGTCAGTGCAGGATTACTTCCCAGTTAATCTAACTCATGCAGTTCCGATTCTTTTCGATAACGATGAAGGAGATTCCGAATATCATTTCGGACATAATGTTAGAATAGACATGCAGAGCTTCGTCATAGACGCCGAGTTGGTTTGTTCTGTTCAGCACTTGAAAGTTGGAAAAGAAGTCAGTACAAGTTCTCTCTCAGCAATGGTTGCGCTGTGTAACGCTGATACGAATTTGACTAAAGAGATTTTTAAACAGGAATGGAAGAAGAAGCAAGAGGCGTTGGTGGAGATAAATGTGTTTGATCTCTTGATGCTGAATGGAAAGGACTGGACAGAAGAGGTTTATTTGAGAAGGAAGAAAGAAATAAAGGATAGTTTGGAAGGTCATATTACTATTAGTTCCTCCTTTCGTATAATTCCCATTGTAAGAAACAACCGACTTCAGTTCTATCAAAACCTATTAAAAGAAAAGAAAGAAGGAGTTGTTCTGAAGAACATCTACGCGCCGTATTATGCAGATACAGGAAGGAAGAGGTTGGGGT
>LAZR01001378.1_pt1 | contig 15432 bp, 10 predicted proteins | sample 329461 | NCBI WGS metagenome assembly LAZR01 (sample SAMN03002196, study PRJNA259156) | marine sediment metagenome | biome: sea floor; feature: Hydrothermal impacted sediments; material: marine sediment; isolation source: Loki non-amplified sample from Loki's castle hydrothermal vent sediment ...
ATTGTTCATACGTTCGCATATTTCTTACCTAAAAATAGAATATATAGGGTAATTTTTATCACTTTATAAATAAAACGACTAAAACATTAAAATGGTTCAGACTTTTAAGATTAGAAGGAGAGAAGCTAAACTTACTTAAAAGGTTTAACGGTAATCGATGTTCTGAAATAAAAAACTTCTTGGTACTAACATTTCTTAGGATAATAGATTGTAATAAATATTCATTATTAGAATGATCAATACTATTTTTATTAAACAATATTATAACTAAAATGCAATAAACTAAAAAATATTCATTATAAATAAAATTTATAATTTTTTTTAATGTATAAATTAAAAAACTGTAAAACTTTTTCAAAAACCTTTTTAATGTACAATAGATCTTATTATTAATATCTTAACTCTACAGAATGTTGAAAAATGGATAATCGAATATACCTCTTAGATGTTACAAATAGAGATGGCGTTCAAACGAGTCGATTAGGCTTAGCTAAGTTGGAAAAAACAGTGTTAAACATCCTACTTAATAGGATGGGTGTTTTTCAATCAGAAATTGGTTTTCCGACTACCCTTCACGAAACTAATTATATTAATGCCAATTTAGAGCTTGCTAAAATTGGAGTACTCAAACCTATGAAACTTTCAGGATGGATGCGTGCGGTTGAGTCTGATGTAGAAAAAGCGGTGGAACTCACACAGTTGGAACACATCAATTTATCAATCTCTACATCCAATCAGATGATAAACGGCAAATTTCAAGGGAAATATGATGCTGAAGACATCATCAAAATGATGGTGGACGCTGTAAAAAGAGCAGATGATTTAGGAATAAAAACAATCGGTGTAAATGCAGAAGACGCAAGTAGAACTTCAATGGAGTTTTTAATTAAATTTTCATTAGCAGCAAAAAAAGCAGGAGCTCATCAAATCCGGTATTGTGATACATTAGGGTATGAAACACCCTTCCGAATTCATTTCCGCATGAAGGATCTTACAAAGGCCGTAGATTTACCTATGGAATTACATTGTCACAATGATTTGGGTATGGCTGTTGCTAACTCAATTATGGGTGCTAAGGGTGTACTTGAAGAAGGTCAAGATGCTTTGATAAACACTACAGTTAATAGTATGGGTGAAAGGGCAGGTAATGCTGACTTAGCATCTACAGCGTTAGCCTTAAAGCATGGTGCTGACATTGAAGAATTAGGGATGGTAGATCCACGAATAGATTTATCTAAGGCATGGAAAATCGCAAATTATGCCTCCCTTGCGTTTGGCGTCCCTATTCCAGTAAATCAGCCTGGAGTTGGAGAAAATGCTTTTGCCCATGAATCAGGAATCCATGCTGATGGTGCTCTTAAAGATCACAAAAATTATGAATTATATGATTATGATGAGTTAGGAAGAGGAGAAACAATTATGATTGAAACAGGGAGAAAGATAACAACAGGAGAATATTCCGGGATTTCTGCCTTTATGCACAGTTATAATAATTTTAATATTCAATTTAAAAATGATGAGGAAGCGAGACAAATTTTAGAACTTGTGAGATATGCTAATGTACATAAACAACGACCCTTGGTAAAGGAAGAGTTTATTTTTATCGCAGAATATCCAAAGATTGCAAAGCAAATATTAACTATGGTTCCCCCAGATATTTCAATAGATCGACCTCATTATGAAATTGCTAAAAAAAGAATAGAGAAGAGAACAGAGATAAAAAACTTAAAAGTTGTTGTTAGAGATTAATCAAGCAATTATTTTTCAAAATCTTATTCAAAAGTTCTTCTCTTATTATTTTAAAATTAAAAAGAAAAAAATTTTGTTTTTCTTAGAAATTCAGTTTACAACAGATTTAGTCGTATCTTTTATAAGTAAAAAGTAACCAAAGAAATCCTAAAACACCTACAATTGTTGCAACTATTGTAATGTAGGATGGCCAATATCCAGCATCAAAAGAATCAGGAGCAGAAATCCATCCCATCACTGCCGTAATACCCGCTGCTGCCATTATGCTCAAAACTACTAAACCCATTCCCAATGCATATTCTTCTTCTCTGAATAAACCAATGCCCGCTACTAGACACCAAAAACCTAACAGAAGTGAAATTATACCTTGACTACCAAAAACAGAGAGCGCTGCATCGACCCCAGTGCCTGATAACCATTCTGGAGTATAAATATCCGCCCAGGCTAAGAGTTCCATTACAGCTTTCAGGATAAATAGTAGACCAATTATAATCATTAAGAAATTTAGTAATTCATTTGAATCTTTTTTTTTTTCATCATTCATAGAAAATTCAACTCTTATAGTTTTAAAAATTAAAAGTCATAAATGAAAACAAATCCCTTCTATATAAACTTAATTCACACTTTTAAAAATCAGATCAAGGGGTTGGGATCTCCCTATATAGATTTTCACATTGAAAAGCTAAGACTATTAACCTTTTTCACATAATTTTATATTATAATAGATTATAGAGTAATATCTGATTTCTTAGAAAGATAAATGAGCGCGTTTCTAACACCAGAACAAATTAAAACTAAGTTCTTCGACGGAAAATTAAATAGAGATAAAGCAGCTGAATTATTAATTTCATTAATTGAAGGAAATGATAATACAAAGGTCCGAGTAAGGAGTATTCAAGCCCTAGAAAAAATGGAATTACAAAACAAAAAAATCTTTAAAATTCTTGAAAATTACTTAATTTCTGATGAGGATGCGATTCTTAGAGCCACAGCAGCAGAATATATTATTCAGAATTTTTTAGAGGAAAGCATAGCTCCTTTGAACTGGGTCATTCGGCACGATAAATCTCCTTTGATTTTAAAGGTTTTCTTTGATTATCTCTATAAATTTGATGACAAGAAATTTGAGCTAATTTCGCTAAAGCTGCAAACATGGGAAACTGAGTTTGCTTCAAAATTAGGTATTGTCCCTGAGGAATCAAGATTTTTTTTAGATCTTGAAGCCCTATTTGCCAAAGATAAAAGAAACTATGAGTTTGGTCCTGAAAGCTATCGGCATTATCAGAATTTAGCTGATAAAAAGGGTGGTGAACCATGGGTTGTAATCAACAATAAACACGTTGTTAGTTTAAACTTCAACTATTACAAATGGAATTATGTTAAAGAGAATCCTACACTTATCCATTCTCTATTAAAATTAGTTGATCTTGATTTCTACATCTGTTCTCTTAGAAAATATAGTTATGATAATCTCACTCCCTCAATTATTCCTGAATCTATTGGTTCTCTAATATATTTAGAAAGGTTAAATCTACGAAGAAATGGTCTTGCGGAGATACCTTCCTCAATTAATAAGTTAACTCGCCTCGAAGAATTAGATTTAAGTTATAATCACCTTGAAGAAATCCCACAAGTAATTCGAACCCTAAGCTCACTCAAAAAATTAAATATTAAACGTAATAGATTACATATAATTCCAGATTCCTTATTGACACATTTGTATTCACTTGAGTCTTTCTACCTTTAATTAAATGCGTGAAATTATTAAATTATTATAAGTTGTTAATAATTAAATTAAAACTCAAGATTAATTTCAAAATCGGTAATAAAGCAAATTGTGATTATTATGGTAGAAGGTAAAAAAATTAGTGGTGGCGATATTTTAACAAAGTGTCTATTAGAAGAAAACGTTAAATATATATTTGGGATAGTCGGGGGTCAGCTCTTAACAATCTATGATGCGATTTATAGGTGGGGGCGTGAAAAAGGGATTGATACCGTCATGTTTCGACATGAACAAGCTGCAGCACATGCAGCCGACGCGTGGGCTAGAGTTACTAATACACCGGGAGTGTGCATGGGAACAGTTGGTCCTGGAGCAATGCACTTACTTCCCGGAGTTGGAGCTGCTTGGGCTGATAATATTCCTGTAATTACAATAGCTGCACAAATCCATAGTCGAGATTCTGATAGATTCATGTATCAGTCAGGGCTAGATCAAGTAACAATGTTTAAACCAGTTACTAAATACCAAAAAACCGTCAGGAAAATACAAGAAATTCCTGATTCGGTCAGAAAATCTTTTCGAGAGGCTACTGGGGGACGCCCTGGTCCTGTTTTATTGGAGCTTCAGGAAGATGCATTAATCGCACAAATAGAAGAAGAAAAGGTTTCGATTCTCACTAAAAATCAATATCGCGCAATTGGAAAACCCGCAGTTGATAATCAATTAATTAAGGATTCACTTAACCTATTATTAAACGCAAAAAATCCTCTAATAATCTCAGGTGGAGGTGTTGGTCAAGCTGAAGCATGGAACGAGTTACAAGAATTCGCAGAATATTTACAAATCCCTGTTATAACTACAATGATGGGTATTGGTACTATCTCAAATAAATCGAAATGTTATTCGGGTTTATCAGTATATTTTAATCCGTCATTAGGAACTGTATCTGATGTGATTTTAAGTCTTGGCAATAAATTTTCCTTTGTACTAGGACATGGTGAAGAACCGATGTGGAAGGATTCACAAAAATTAATACAAGTTGATATCGATCCTGGTATGATTGGACGAAATAAACCTGTTACCATCGGAATTGTTGGTGATTGTAAAGCATTTCTAACTCAAATTCTTGAAGAGGTAAAAAAAACTGAAAGAGTTGAGAAAAGGGAGTGGTTAGAAAAACTTGCTGAAACAAAAAAGACAACCGAAGAGATGTTGAAGAAATTAGCTTTGAATGATAAAATACCTATGACTGGAGAAAGGATGGTAAAAGAAGTTTTGGAGTACATTGATGAAGATGCCATAATAATAATCGATGGTGGTGACATTTGTGGTAAAGTTTATGGACAACTTAATTTATACAAGGACAGGAAACCATTGTCACACCTTCGTTCAGTAGGTATGGGACACTTAGGGACCGCAGTACCTTATGGTATCGGAGTCAAGCTGGCCAAACCAGATAAGCAAGTGATATGTTTTGCGGGGGATGGTAGTTTCATGATAAACATACAAGATTTAGAAACCGCAGTACGTTTAGGGCTAAAAAACTTGATTTATATTGTAGCAAACAACAATGCCTGGGGTATGATTAAGACAGCGCAGAAATCATACTTTAAGAAGCGATTTATAGATGTGGATCTCCCTGAATTTGATTATGGTAAATGTGCCGAGAGTTTTGGATGTTATGGTGAGTCTGTATCTGATCCTAAAGATTTAAAAAATGCTCTCGAACGTGCTAAAAATTCAAACAAGCCAGCAGTCATAGATGTAAAAACTAACTATTGAATATTTGGTTTAACCCCAAATCTTTGGGATATACACTTTTTTTTAATAACTTTAAAACACATTTTTTATCTTCTAATGAAATTCAATTTCATTCATTTCTATAGAATCATAATTCTTTAATTATATGCTGATTAGTAAAATATAAAAATATGCAAATCAAGATTAAATTCAAAATCGATTATCCTTTTAAATTGTGATTAATATGGCAAATAGCAAAAAAATTAATGGCGGAGATGTTTTGATTAAATGCCTTCTAGAAGAAAATGTTAAGTATATGTTTGGTATACCGGGCGGACAATTATTAACTATGTATGATGCCATTTATCGGTGGGGGAGGGAAAAAGGAATTGATACTGTTATGTTTCGTCACGAACAAGCGGCAGCTCATGCAGCTGATGCTTGGGCAAGGGTAACTAATAAACCAGGGGTTTGTTTTGGGACGGTAGGTCCAGGAGCCGCCCACCTCATTCCAGGTGTTACAGCAGCATGGGCAGATAATATCCCTGTTATATCAATAGTACCTCAAGTCGATATAGCTTTAGAAGATACTTATACATTACAAGGGCAATTAGATCAACTATCATTATTTAAACCTGTTACAAAATATCAAACAAGCGTAAGAGAGTTAAAAAAAATTCCAGGAGCAGTTCAAAAAATATTTCGAGAGGCATTGGGAGGACGACCTCAACCTGTATTATTAGAGATCTTTCCTGATGCTCTTATTGAGCGAATTGACGAAGAAGAGATCACAATTCTGCAGATGAACCAGTATAGAGCTCTTAATAAACCCGCTATAAGTAAAGAATTAATTATCAAATCTTTAGACTTATTGGCAAATGCAAAAAAACCCCTAATTGTTTCAGGTGGGGGTGTGATGAGGGCGGAAGGCTGGAATGAGTTAAAAGAATTCGCAGAATATATGCAAATACCTGTGATGACCTCAGTGATGGGAATTGGGACTATGGAATTTTCCTCAAAATGTTATCTTGGAGCAGCGATGAGTAGTACGATTTTTCAAGCAAGTAGTCAGGCTGATGTAGTTTTAGGTCTTGGTTGCAAATTTGGGTTTTCCATGGGTCATGGTAAATCACCAACTTGGAATAAATCCCAAAAGTTGATCCAGGTTGACATCGACCCTGGAATAATTGGTTATTCAAAGCCAATTACGGTAGGTATCGAGGGTGATTGTAAAATATTTCTACAACAAATTTTGGAAGAAGCTAAGAAAACAAAAAGTGTTGAATCAAGAGAATGGCTGGAAGGTCTTTCTAAAAGTAGGAAAGATTTTATGGAATCTAAAAAAAAAGTAGCTTCGACTGACGAAATACCAATCGATACTCAAAGAATGATTAAAGAAGTATATGAATTTATGGATGACGATGCAATTTTAGCTGTCGATGCGGGAAATACAGCATTCTTTGCTTTAGAACAGATGGATTTCTATAAACAACGAAATCCTCTGTCTACGCTTCAGGCTATTGGGATGGGTCATCTAGGTACGGCCGTACCCTATGCTATTGCAGCAAAATTGGCAGAACCCAACAAACAAGTTATTGCTATAGCTGGTGATGGGGCTTTTATGATGAATATCCAAGATCTAGAAACTGCTGTTAGACTTGGGTTGAAAAATTTAATCTATATAATAGGGAATAATAGCGCTTGGGGGATGATAAAAATAGGACAAGAATTTGGATACCAAAAACGTTATATTGACACAGATTTACCTGACTTTGATTTTGCTGAGTGTGCTAAAGGATTTGGGTGTTATGGAGAGGTTGTAACTGATCCAAATGAGCTAAAACCTGCTTTTAATAGAGCTAGAAATTCGGGTAAACCTGCAGTAATTGATGTTAAAGTTAAATACTCGACACCTGATGTTCTTATGTTGATGTTTTCATTGGGCATCTATTTTAGATAATATAATAAAAAAAAAGAAGAATTCATAATATAAGGTGAAAAATTTTGGCAGAAGAAAAGAAAAAGATAAATGGGGGAGATGTGCTGATTAAATGTCTACTCCAAGAAAATGTTAAATATTTATTTGGTATTCCCGGTGGTCAATTTTTAAATATGTATGATGCAATTTATAAGTGGGGAAAAGAAGAGGGTATAGAAACAGTGCTTTTTCGACATGAAGTCGCAGCAGCTCATGCCGCAGATGCTTGGTCTAGATTAACAAACACTCCAGGTATTTGTTTTGGGACAGTTGGACCCGGAGCCATGAATTTGATTTCAGGAGTGGGTACTGCTTGGGCAGACAATATTCCTCTTATTGCTATTATACCTCAAGTAAACTCAGAATTTCAGGATTCATTTACTCTTCAAGGCAATCTAGATCAAGTTACAATGTTTAAACCAATTACTAAAATTCAAAAAACCGTTCGAAAGATTGAAGAAATACCCAACGCAGTTCATAAAGTTTTTAGAGAAGCGACTTCAGGACGACCAAGACCAGCTTTGCTGGAAATTTACGAAAATGCTTTTCTTGAGGAAATTAGCAATACACGATTACCAATTTTAACAGCTGAAAATTATCGTGCAATTGAAAGACCCGCTATTGGAGATGATCTTATAGAAAAAGCTTTAGATCTTTTATTAAAAGCAGAAAGACCATTAATAATTTCGGGGGGAGGTGTTTCTCGAGCAGAAGCGTGGGACGCATTAAAGGAATTTGTTGAGTATTTACAAATCCCTGTGTTAACATCATCTTCGGGAATAGGGACGATATCAGGAAGGTCAAAATGTCTATTAGGTACAGGTGTAGCAGGTATTGGGTTAAGTATGATCCCTGAAGCTGATGTAATTCTTGCTCTTGGATGTAAATTCTCGTGGACCATGGCACATGGAAATGAACCATTTTGGAAAAATTCTCAAACCCTAATTCAAGTTGACATTGATCCTTCAATAATTGGACGAGCTAAACCAATAAAATTGGGTATTATAGGTGACTGTAAACGTTTTTTAGAACAGATTCTTGAGAGATCAAAGCAGTTCGATAAAGTAGAATCTAGACCTTGGCTTGAAGAACTTGATACCAAGCGAAATAAAGATATTGAAAAATTAAACAGGAGATTGTCAAAAGATAAAATACCAATAGTCCCAAAAAGACTAATCAAGGATATATTTGAATCTCAGGATGAAGATGCAATTCTAATTCTCGATGGAGGAGATATATCTGTTTCTGCTGCAGAACAAATTTATGATTATAATGTACGAAAACCGCTTTCTACTCTCGTATCGACAGGAATGGGGCAATTAGGCACATCTATCCCATATGGAATTGGAGCTAAACTGGCAAAACCAGATAAACAAGTTGTTGCAATTGCTGGTGATGGGGCTTTTATGATTAATATTCAAGACCTCGAAACTGCAGTGCGACTAGGACTTAAAAACTTAATTTATGTTGTAGCCAATAATAGTGCCTGGGGAATGATTAAATCTGGCCAGAAAATGTTTAAGGAAAAGCGATATATTGATGTTGATCTTCCTGAGTTTGACTATGCTAAGTGTGCAGAAGGTTTTGGCTGTTACGGTGAAGTTGTGACAGATCCTAATGAGATTAAAGCTGCTTTTGAAAGAGCTAAAAATGCGGGAAAACCAGCGGTCTTAGATGTTAAAATTGGATTTAATACTCCTGAAACAACCAAATTGATGGGAAGCATGGGAATTCTCTAATCCACAAAATAAAAAATGGAGTTTAATGAATTATCGAACCGATTACATGAGGAATAAAAGGTTCTTGTAGGGATCGACAAATTTTTAGTAATGAATTTCATATTTTTTTTATAATATTATAAAAATAAAAGCCTGAATAATCTTATCATGAAAATAGAAGAATTAAATGATATTATTTATGAAAAAGAAGAAAATGGAATTTGTACACTCACTTTTAATATTCCTAAACGAAGAAATGCTATGTCAGTTGTTACCTTTCTAGAAATTGAAGCTGTGCTTAACGACATGGAGAATGATAAAGATACAAGAGTCCTAATAATGACTGGTTGTAAAGAAGGTAATGCTTTTTCTTCAGGTGCCTATTTTAATGCTAAACATATGGCATCTATTCCTCCTGAAATTATGAAGGATGTTGATTTAATGGATATTGCACAAAAAAAGTTATGTATGAGGTTTTGGAATTTTAATAAACCAGTTATTGCTGCGATTAATGGATTAGCAATAGGAATTGGGATCACAATGCCATTAATAGGAGCTGATTTAATATATATGTCAGAAGATGCATGGCTTGGGTTCTATTTTGTTAAACGGGCCATCATTCCCGAATTCAGTTCATCATATATTTTACCCTTATTACTAGGATTTCAAAAGGCAAAAGAACTACTGTATTTTGGCGATAAAGTTAGTGCTTATGAAGCAAAAAGACTCGGGTTGATTAATAAAGTTCTACCCCCAAATGAATTAATGCCATATGTTAAAAAACAAGCACTTAAACTTATCCCTCCGAATAGCCCTAGCTTAGCAATAGCTAAAATGAAACAAACAATACATAATCACTTTAAAGAGATTGCTTCAAAAGCACTTGATTTGGAAAACAAAGCACTCATAGAGATATTTGAAACTCACGATTTTAGAGAAGCAACAAAATCGTTGATGACTAAAAGAGAGCCAGATTTCAAAGGCAGATAACTCAAGCACACTTAATTTTGCTATTTACGAATTTTTATTACCATAGTTTAAAAATGTTTGATATAGAAATTCTTTTAAAAATTGGTTTACTTTTATAATTTTATTTGAAATTTTAATTAAAATAAAATAGCTCCTTAACGTTTTGAAATAAATTATGGGTAACAATTGTAAATTTGTTTTTATAACTGGCGGTGTAATGAGCGGCATAATGTTATAGTATTTCACTTTAATATGCTATGGAAAAGGCGTTGCTACCGCTAGTATTGGTAAAGTCCTTCAGTTTCGTGGTTTTAAAGTCTCTGTAGTTAAAATTGATCCATATTTAAATGTAGATCCCGGAACATTAAACCCTGTAGAGCATGGTGAATGCTTTATTACTGAAGATGTATGGGAATTCAAGCCAGTTTATGAATCAGATGAAAGATCATATCGAATTTCAGAAATTGACCAAGATTTCGGTACTTACTCCAGAATATTAGGTTTAGAAATGCATCCCTCTCATAATATTACCTCAGGGCAAATATATCTCTCTACTATACTCAGAGAAAGAAGAGGAAAATTTTTAGGAAAAACTGTACAACTAATTCCTCATGTTACTGATATCATAACTGAGAGATTAATGGAAATTGCAAAAAATGAAGACTTAGATGTATTATTGATTGAATGTGGTGGAACAGTAGGAGATTTAGAATCAAGTATTTTTTTAGAAGCTTTCAGGCAAATAAAATTGGACTCTCATAACCAAACTGCATTTATTCATGTGACGCTTATCCCCTATTCGAGAGCGGTAGGGCAACAAAAGTCTAAACCTACCCAACACTCAGTGAAAATGCTTCAGAGTGTTGGATTGCAGCCTGATATAATAATAGGGAGAAGCGAAACCCCATTAGATAAAGAAATCAAGAGAAAAATTTCCTCATATTCTAACATCCCTGAAAATGCTGTAATTTCGAACCCCGATTTGGAGATTGTGTACGAACTTCCGCTTTTATTTGAGGAACAGGGATTGGGAGACTTGATTTGTGAGCTTATCGATTTAAAAGCAAAATTGGTTTCCTACAGTGAAGTAACTAATTACTCAGAATGGGTAAAAATGGTTGGAATGTTTAAGAACGCTAAAGAAACAGTAAGAATTGCGATGCCTGGAAAATACTTTAACATTTCTGATTCGTATATCTCAATAAATGTTGCTTTAGAAGATGCTGCAGCTCATCATGGATATAAAACAGAATTGAAAATGATAAACATTGATGAAAACACCAATATTGAGGATGAAATAAAGGATGTTGATGGTATTTTATTAACCCCTGGATTTGGTGAAAGAGCAGTCGAAGGAATGATTAAATCAGCTGAGTGTGCCATGGAGCACAAAATTCCCTTTCTTGGAATATGTTTTGGGGCTCAATTATTTTTTGCAGCTTTCTGCAGAAAATACCTTGGACTTAAAAATGCGAATTCGACGGAAATTGATAAAAATACCCCTTATCCTGTAGTAGATTTGCTAGAAAGTCAGTATCAAGTAAACGAAAAAGGAGGCACCATGAGGTTAGGTGCTGAAAATATTATTATTGAAGAGGGAACAAAATTATACGAGGCATATAATCAACAAGTAATTATAGAAAGATTTAGACATCGATACCACATTCAAGAAAGGTTCATTACAGAAGAAGCCAAAAATAAGGGATTTGTTGTTTCTAGTCGAGATCAATCTAGTAAGATAATAAATAGCATCGAGTTGAATCGTAAAGATCATTGGATGGTCGGAACTCAATTCCATCCAGAATTTAAGTCAAGACCGTATAAACCTTCCCCGCTATATTATAATTTCATTAAAGAGTGCATAAAATTTAAAAATTCTAAATAAAAATCAACGAAATTTAAAGAGAGTGATATTATGGAAGATATTGTTAATTGTAAAACATGCAATAAAGAGATTCCCGAGGAAGATGCAAATTATTTAGATGATTCACCATATTGTGATAAATGTTATCCCGAAGCTGAAGTTAATTATCCCGGTTTTGACGATGAGGACGATGATGACGATGATGGCGATGAGGACGATGATGGCGATGATGACGATGACGATTGAATAATAAAGATTTAATAATATTTTAGGCTAAGGAATCGTAACTTCAGACATTTTTATCAATTTTTCGATGTGAAGGGTGAAATCCTCATTCGAGATTAAATCTAGCAACAATTTTTTCGATTGTTCTGCAGCATCGTTTTTTTCTCTAAATTCAAAAGGTGAAAGAATACCTGAAGAGCTTTTCCCTTTTAACTTTTCAACAATATCATCTATTTTTTGCTCAAAATCAGTAAAAATGCCCAGATTTTCAGATAAAGCAGCTGGGAGACTTGAATGTATCTTCTTCAGTGACTTTGAGAATTTTAAAAGTTCCATAGAAAATTCTAATCTAAATTTCAATTTATCACTGATTTTTTCTGAATCGTTAAGCAATTTAAACATAACATCATAGAACTTTATTTCATTTTTGTCTCTATTTAGAAATTTGGTATAATTCGTAATTTTATGAGATGCATCAAAATCTTTGAAATCTTGATATTCTTTAATTTTCTTTTCTGTCTCTCTTATTTCAAGTTGGAGTTGTTCCAACTTTTGATTACTTAGATACTTATCTAATTTTATTATCTTCTTTTGGTATTCTTGTTCATCCAGAATAATTCTGGTAGTATCAAAAACGTCAGTGAGGGGAATATACAAATATTTCAGTATTAGGATATATATAGAATGCTCTGTATTCGCAACCTTATAGTCAAAGAATTCAATTGTATCCATATTTTCTCTCAAATCTACTAAAAATTTAAAAAATTCTCTTAAACTAAGCATATTTTTTTGAGCATCTAAAGCAATTGAATACATTTCTTCAAAATATTTTTTATAAAACCTATAAGCATAATCAAGTTTTTGGAGAAATCCATTAACCAGGGGGATTAGTTCCCCAGTAAAACCTGATTTTTTATATTCACTCCCAATATCTTTTAAGCGTTCTTCTTCACGATAGGATATAATTTTTACGATTAACTCTGGGAAATCTTTTGTGACAATATCATAAGTTTTTATAAAAAATCCTTTTTTACTTAAGATTGGAACTATCGTATTAATCGTCATCGTTCGTTGTTGGATAGCCTTTAAATCTTCTTCTAAAATATGGTTAATCTGCTCATCTAAATCTTGTTTTTTTTCCGGATTTGATATTTTTCTATCTTTTAGTAATTGATTGAGTCTTATTCCTCTAATTTGAGCGTTTCTACCCCCATATATTTCAATGAATATTGAACCAAGAATCTTAAATGCCAATGCTCCAGTAAGTGCTTTATCCTTTTTCTCATCCAGCAAGATTTGATTTGTAAGCATATTGAATAGTCTAAATGTAAAAGTTCTTTCTTTTTCTCGAGGAATATCTGCTATTCTTTCTCGATATTGCTCTTGTATCTGATCAACCGGAAATTTATTCACCCACAAAAAATCAAGGATTCGATCTCCATCTGGATTCGGAAGAATGTCAAGAAATCTTGGGACAATTTCAGAGATTGCGCTTGACCAATTAGCATGCTCCTTTGCTAATGGAATCTCTTCGTGAAAGTTTGTCAATAAATCATGTATCAAACCCCCCTTCTCCATCTCCTTTGGTCCATCATATCTCCCTAGTGTATGAATAATAATTTCATCAAAATTTGGTTCAGCGGACAAAGGCATTCGAATTTCGATTTTTACTAAAAAGGCTTTATAGAGATCAAATAAACTTCGAACCTTATTCTTTGATCTCTTTATAATAAACTGATTGATTTCGGCTTTGTTTAAGTCTCCCACCTCTACCAATGAATTGGCAAATAAAATGGCACCATTAAATACTAACTCAACCTTTTCAGGCTCATGGTAAGATGCTGTTTCTGAATATGTAAATAAGAATTTAGCAAGATCAGAACCTAAGTACTCTCTATGGAGTTCCGGAATATTTTCAATTGCATCCAAAAGTTCTTCCATTAACATGTGTATCATATCTTGACCAACAATTAAGGCGTATTTCTTCTCAGCTCGTTTTAGAAATGCTTCTACATCTGAGAATTGAATTCGCTTTTCTTCATGCCCCAGTAAATAAACTAAAATATCCTCTAAGCTATCACATTGTTCTATTTGAGTACTTTCCTTTTCAGCTTCTAAAAATGCTTTAAATACATCTATTATTGTAAATAATTTATTTTTACTTCTTTTTGCTATCTCTTGATTTAACTGATCCTTGGATTTTCCATTTAAGTTAGAAAGAGCCTTATTAAATAATAAAACGGTGCTTATCATTCTCTCTATTGATTCTGCTGATAATTTGTCAAGGTTTTGAGAAAATTTAAACACAAATTTCGGTATTTCTGAACTTAAATGATCTTTTATGTTATTATCAACCTCAATTAAGGTTTTTATAATCCCTTCTGAAAATTTTGAAGATTTTTCTGCGCCTATCTTAACTGAAAAATTCTTTTCGGCGCGTTTAATAAACAATTCAACATCAGTATGTTGACTAACCTCAGCTTTATCTCCAAATAAAAGTGTAAGAATATTTTCGAAACTACCTTGATTCTTCATAATTTTCCCAGACGTAGCTCTTTTCACAAACGATTTTAATAAATCAGAAAGATTTCGAACTTTGCTATTACTTCTTTTTGTTAAAAGTTGATTCACTTGGTTTCTATCTTTATTACTTAAATCTTTAAGTGATTCAGCGAATAGTAAAATATGACGAAGAACACCTTCAATTAATTCAGGGGATAAATCATCAATTTCTTGTGAAAAAGTAAATAGAAACTTTGGAATTTCTGAACCAATAATTCTTCTAAATTTTGCGGGTATTTCATTTGTTGCTTTTTTAATCTCATTAAAAGCGGAAGATGTCTTTTCTTCCCCTATCATCTCTTTAAATGGTCTTTCAGCTCGTTTTAAAAAAACTTCCACGATAATATCATCCACAAATAAAATTTAATGAGTTATAAGTTCCTTCAATTTAATTTAATAATCAACCCATCTATTTTAGTAGATAAATAAATAACCTAGATGATCAATTTAAATTTATCTTTCTCTTTTATAAGACTAATTAAAAAAAAAAGCAAATAAATCATATGCAAAATTTCTTCAGTTAACAATTATTAAAACGGAACTTGAATTTTAAAGAAGTAGGTTTAGCAAAAAAGTGAAAAACGGAAGAGAAAGATCCTTAATTTTTAAATATCTCTTTAATTATCCAAAACTTTTATACTTGCTTCATCTTTAGATTTGCTATTTTTCATCGAAACAGGTGGATTAACACACCATATATAATGACCTTCTTCTATTGTTATTTTATGAGGTGTTTCCCGCATACATTCTCTGGTTTTTGCATCTGAAACACACCGGGGATTAAAAGTGCATCCAGGGGGTGGTGCGATAGGACTTGGAACTTCACCTTTTATAACAAAACTAATTTCTTTATTGGTGGGATCAAGCTCGGTTCGTGAAGCTAATAGAGCTTGAGTATACG
>LAZR01001379.1_pt1 | contig 15428 bp, 14 predicted proteins | sample 329461 | NCBI WGS metagenome assembly LAZR01 (sample SAMN03002196, study PRJNA259156) | marine sediment metagenome | biome: sea floor; feature: Hydrothermal impacted sediments; material: marine sediment; isolation source: Loki non-amplified sample from Loki's castle hydrothermal vent sediment ...
ATTAAATCTCAGAGAAGCCCTCCGCAGGAAGCTAAAACCATCTGCGGTTCCACCTCCTGTGAGGATGAATCCCGTGACGAACCAACTTTGATTGGCTCCGGGGGAATCCATAAGATGGGAGAAAGCTGCTGAACCGGCATTGAGATGCGAATACGGCCATCCATCATCAGGCCGCATCGGTCGTATTTCATTTGGCATTTCAATATCCTTAAAGAAAAAAGCCGATGGAGAGCATATCCTCGCCCTCCATCGCAATTAGGTATTCAATTTTAGGTAGCAGTGAGCGTGGCTCCTGGAGCCAGTGGTGCCCACTGAACATAAATATCTGCAACACCGGTTGTTGGGGTACTATTCTCCAACGCCAAGGTGATAATTCCAATCGGAACAATCTGTGAAAACTCTGGAACTTTTGGCATAGCTCCCCCGTCCGTATCAGCAATTATCATAATAGTGTTGTCCATTTCAGAGTAAATAATATCACCAACATCGACTGCATTGATCTCTACACCAGAACCGTCAGAAGGAGTCAAGTCCGTTTCTGCACCTGCCGTTGGAGTACAGGTGAAGCCTGCCTTACAAGCTGCATTTGTAGCTGTGTCTATAATGAAGAAAAGTGAAGTAATCTTCACCGGGCCACCAGCAACGGTAAATACATTTTTATCTCCAGTAGAGAGTACTGTTCCCGTGACTTTAACTGTCTGGAGACCCATATTGGCGACTGTACCGATTGCTTCTAATGAATCAGTCGTGGGCTTAAAGGTGGTTATGTCTGCCCCGACAGAACAGATGTGAGATAACAGTGAACCGGCAACACAATGTGCTTCTAAGTCATTGTCGGCGGCAACGGTAGTATCCGTACCAGCTAAAGTATCAAGTTGAGCACCCACCAAAGCTGTGGTAGCACCAGTTCCAGCCGCTAAAGCAACTGATATGGCCTCCAGTGAATCAGTAGAGGCATTATAACTCGTAGTCACATCCGCATCTGCCGCCATTATGTGGGCCAAAATGGATTTGGTTATGACATGAGCAGATAAATCACCATCAAGATTAATACCTGTCGTTACCTTTGCTAAATGGTCAAGGTTGTTGGTATCTAAAACTGTCTGGACTCCCGTGCCAGCCGCTAAAGCAACCGCTATTGCTTCTAATGAATCGGTAGAACACTGATAGGTACTCGTATTTGCTGTGGCAGACATAATATGAGACAACACAGATTGGTCAACAGCATATGTATCTAAGTTGGCATCAGCAGCCACTCCTGTAGTTGTTCCTACCAGATGGTCAAGTTGTGTTCCGGCTAAAACAGTCGAGCCAGTCCTGAGCAAGTCCGAAATAGCTTCCAGCGAATCCGTTGCGTTATCAAAGGATGTTATAGCCGCCGGATTACCTTTGGCCATTAAATAAGCAAATACACTATCGCTTACTACGGAATCTGGATACGCATTACCACCACCATCAGCCGCCGAAGCTAAGAAGTGAAGTAAATCAGCTTCGATTGCAGTGGTGGCCCCAGTTCCAGCCGACAAAGCATCTGCGATAGCCTCCAACGAATCGGTTGTCTTACTGTAGGTGTAAGAACCATCTTTGTGCAAGGTGTCTTGCAGAGATTTTGCAGTTGGGGGTTCGGGAACAGCATTGGTTACATCTGTTGGAGAACTAATTCCACTGACCGCATCAGCAATAGCCTCTAACGAGTCTGTAGTATTGTCAAAAGTGTAACTGCCGTCCTTATGTAAAATGTCATTAAGGGAGCTTCCCGTAGGAGTCGATGAAATCGCTGTATCAAGAGCGGCTCCAACTTCGCCTCCACCAACTATGGCTCCAGCAGTTCCATCTGCTGTAACACCGTAGTTATTGAACCAACTCATCTTGGCAGCAACAATCATACTGTCCACTGCAAGTCCAGTGGATTCAATGCAGGCATTTCGGATGATGCCGGTACAATCAGCGTGAACCTCAATGCCGGGTTCGTTGTCCTTGACTTTACAGGTAAGGTCGTCAATCAAGAGGTCGGTACAAGCCGCAGTATCGTTGACGATTGCAGCCGTACTGTAGTTGCCGATGAATCGACACTTCTCGACGATACAGTTGTCGGATGCACCGTTGAAGTAAACAGCGGCGACCGCTTCTGCGGAGGCAACTTTTGTACGTCCCAGACAACCCTTAATTTTGGTGTTGTCACAACCAGACTTTACTTCTATCCCGGCAATGAATTCATCAGCAGCCGCATCACCCTCCGCAAAATCACAATCTTCGAGTTTTGTACCGGTTACACCCGTTTCAATATCGACACCGATAAGGACGGCTGTGATGCTGGGTACAAATCGTAGGTTAATGAGATGAATATTGTTGGCTCCAATATCGACACTGGAATTGGCGTGGCCAAAGTTTACAGCGGCTTTGTTATCTCCCTCACCAATACCTATACAGGTAATGTCGGATACGTCGAAGTCAACTTGAGCATTGACTATTGTATCGACGTGACCGGGGGCTGCGAGGATAACACTTCTTTCCCCCGCCGTACACAAACCGATTGCGTAGTCGATTGTGGCGAGGGGTTTTTCAAAAGAATGCCCGTGTTCGGTATCATCGACATCAGAGGCATTTGTGTGTCCTGAATCAACGAACAGGACTTGGGCTTCAGATAAAAGTCGTGGGCCGAGGTTGGAAAGATAAATTATTGCTTTCCACCCGTATTTTGCTACGAGGTCTGAAACTCTAAATGGATTTGTTGCTGGCATCTTAATAATCTCCTAAAAACTAAGCTAAACTATCAATTATTAATGGTTCAAAAAAACCGAGAGGTCAAACACATACAGAGAAAGGAAGAAAATGACGACCTCTCGGCTATTCACTTTTTCAAAGAACTACAAATACAACGACCTACAGCATAGTCGCCTCCAACAAATTTGTGAGCTTTACGCCTCTCGGATCCTTTGGTGCAATTAAGCAGTAATACCAGAACGGAGCCTCAAGTAACTCCTGTGGAGCACCAGACGAAGCGTGGGCGACCATAAATACACCCGAGTGGCCACCGAGGGGGGCAAGGAATTCGATTTCCTGACCCATACTGGCTTCCATTCCGCCTAATCTCGGGGGACTGAATCTCTGGATATTTTCCCCAGCGAATTTCAAGGCATATAAGGTCTTGGTTAGACACATCGGACTCATAATCCACTCATAAGAACGTCCGCCGAACTCGTAGGCAATTTGAGACCAACCACCCTTGAAACTCAGGGCTTTGCCGGTACGCTCGTAGTTTTGTCTATTGTTATACAGACCGGGCTGTTGGAGCCATTTCAACTGAACTCCCTGAGTGGTAATAATGGTGTCGAGGGTTTCACCTGGATAAGCGTCCAAGTATCCACCGATGTAACCATTAATTACGTCGTCAGTAAGAGGCCCATTAACGGCTTGGACTTGGGACTTGAACTGAGGATATACTCCTAAGTCAAGAGCCGCAGCCCCGCTTGCACCGCCTAAAATCACACCAGACGATTTAATCCAGTCATTGATTCCCCAACTAAACTGAGGACGGGAGCCAGAAGTATAACGACTTGTCTTGGAAAATACCAACCAATCATTGGCAACCCCCGGAACCGTTGCCGAGCCGTATCCGGCTGTAAAATCAGGTAATCCGCCTGTATCGGCATTAACTGGTGCGAGGGTTATCTTTTTCCCCAAGTAATCGACACTGCTGATTATTAGGTGGACATATTTTGCAGTCGAATCGGTATAGTTACGAACATGTGTCGCATCGGTATTCACACCATCTTGAAGCACCCCGGCACTATCCTTGACAATATCAATCCGCATACTCTGGCGGAAGTTAGCTATTCGACCATATACCTCGTCAAGAGTAATGACAATATAATCGCCCTCTCCAGACTGTGTGCTCTCGGCTATCGCCGAAATCCTGCCGAGAACTTGATTTATGTTCCCGGAAGCATTCGTGACGCTGTGGCTGAAGAAACTGGAGGCCTCATATATAGCCTTCAGCTTAGCCACCGCCTTCATATCTCGTGCCACCTTCTTAATCTGGGCAGCGTTCAAGAGGTCAGCCTGTTTCCAAGCAGCGGGAATACTGAAGTTCCCGACAACCTTATGTAGAACCAACTCCCTCTTAATATCGCCCATGTGGGGAGATTCCGCAGCAGTTGGGAAAATCGTGAGGCCAGCAGCAGCCGACCCTTGTGCCAATAAACGAGTCTGATTCCCGACAATCGTGGACATTTCCGGGCCAAGAGGATCACCGGACTCAATTAAACCAGCTACCCCGGTTTCGTACAAATGTATTACTTTATAGCCCCGACCGAGACCTGTTTGGCTTTTAACACCAAATGCCGTCCGCTTGATCTTATCGAACACCGGAGCTATTTCAGGCCCGGCCTCGTCAATCATCATTGGTAATTCTTCACGCACTAACGAATCTAATGCAGCTATAGCTTGAGCCATCGTTATTTACTCCTTAAAGTTCTACCTTCTTCTGTCTCTACGACATTATTTTTATAATCCGTAAAAACATTAGTTTGCAGGAACCTATTAATTTCGTCAAGAGATGTTACATTTTCCACCCAAGCAATCATGTTATTACATCTTTTACAAACAAGTCCTCTAATTACACCCGTCTTATGGCAGTGCTCAACACACATAGCATGACGGATAGCTGATTGTTCCTCGCCACAGATAGCACATTTCTCACCTTGAATACGTAAAATCTGTTCGTATTCGGGGACAGTTAAAAGAATCCCTTGGGCTAACCAATGAGATTCTCTTGTACTATTTGGCATGGCAGACAGATACAAAGAACCATCCACTCTGTGTTTACAACAAGTGCTATGTTCCCGATAGTATTTTGAACCATCGGGACGCTTGAGATGGGTAAGTTGCCGACTTCGGTTACAATCCTCAATAGAGCATCGCAACCGTTGATGGACAACTCCTTCTTTGTTTGCATAAGATGTTTTACTTAAAAGCGAAATACCACAAACCCTTAACTATACATCGTTCTGTTTCACTGAATAAATCAGTACGTTATATAGCCTCCGGATTTCTCAATCCAACGAATTCCTATTTCATCTCTCGGGCAGTCTTAACCGCCCTCTGAAGATACCTGGCAACAAGATTTTTCTCGTCACCATCTTCATTTGAAGGAATTCGCTTAATTGGTTCGTTGGCTTGGATTTCGGATGAAAGGCCTTCACTCGGCCCCAGGCCCAAAACGATGGGGTGCTGGTTGAGTTTCTTTGGGATACCAAGTTTAGTCAACTGCGACCGTACCCTCTGTACGCTTGCTGCTACCATCTCGGCTCCAAACGGTTTGCCATCTTGAATCTTCCTAAGAACATCCTCAGCTACCATATTCCTAACTTCGGCGAAAGTATCGTCTTTGTCCTCGCCTACTATCATTTTACCAAATATCTCATCTTTGTCAACCGCTTTGTCCGATATTTCTCGAATTTCTTTTCTGGCATCATTGACGTGCCGCTGTTGCGAGAAATCCAAAATAGCCCGGACCTCCGCAGGAGTGGCGTCAAATTGCTTCTGGAATTCAGCACTAAAATCAGTCTCTGTGGCTTTTTTCTGCGGAGGGTCATTTTCTTTTAGAGATTGCATAAACTCAGCAGGCTCAATTTCGAGTAATCCGGCCAATTCCCGAACATTGGATTCGGATGGAGTATCTTCTTTGGAAATTGATTTCACGAGGGTTTCTATCCGAATCCCCCGCTCTGCGGTTTTTGTAGCCTCTGCAGATTCCCGGAATCTATTGTCGGCTCCAGTTGCTTTCTCGGCTCTTATTTTTAGCTCGTCAATAGTTAAGGCAACATCTTGGCCGTCCACCTTAATTGTGTGAGTTTCGACCTTCTTTTCTTCTTGCTTCTCCTCTTGCTTTTCTTCCTGCTTCTGCTCTTCTTGTTTCTCTTCTTGTTTTTCTTCTTCGGGCATTTTCATTCCTTTCTTAATTAAAGTTTAAGTGTGCAAATTCACCGTGTTCTCTTATAGTAAATTGGCCTTGTGTAAGCGGTATCTGCTTCATTGGACAGGCTCCCCCCCCTGCGGAGGTTGTTCTAATTCCATTGCTGCACTGTCTTCCATAGTCTCCATACCTTCGGGCATTATACCCAAACCTATATTATGTTCGCTGTAGTGCTCTACGAACTTCTCCCGGACAGCCGGACTTGCAGCATAGAATTCAGGGCGAGCCATAAATGCGTTGAGTACACTTTGATGAATTAGGTGCATGTCCCTTTCACTGACAATAACCCCCCCTGGTTTTTCCCCGTCTCCAAAGAGAGCAATATTTTCAAGTATAGCCCTTCGACGATTCTGATAGGCAACTTCGTTCCCCACCGGAGAGTTTAATCCTCTTTTACGAATTTCAAAACCATATTCATCCAGAGTAATTATTCCCTTCTCGAGGGCTTCTTTTAATTCCATTTTCTGCTGCTCTTTGGAAATTGGAACCTCAGAAGCCACGTTGATGTTGACTTCATCGGGGCTGGGGATTGCGTTTTTGGCAAGACTAATTTCCCCGGTTTCTATGTCAAAAGCGATTCCGGCTAAGGAGTCGTCAAGAGTACTGATGCTTACAACTTTCTCGGGAGGCCAAATATCCTGAATAATTCCTAACATAGAACGATAGATTCCCGATACTGCTTCGGCCACATTTTTCGCTGTCGGAGTTAGTGGAATTCCACTTGTTTCATAAAGGAATCCTAAACCAGAAGCCGAATCGACACGGCCAGGAGCACCGCCTTTCAGCATCTCTGTTGGCTGATTAGCCAGCTTATCCATCAAGCCACCAGCGACCATAGCTCCCTCTATATTGGATTTTGTTAGCTTCGCAGGCATTATACTGAAAGGTTTCAGGTCCGGGGTTGAGTAATCTGGTTCATAAGTTATCCTCTTGACGCCATCTCGGCCTCTAAGAGCCTCTGGAGGTGTTCCCAAGGATGCAGGCCACATCTGTAGCCCATATAACTCGAAATCGGTTATGTTCTGGAAAAGACTACTGAGACTATACTCTGCTTCCGTGTTCAGGGGGATTAGTTGGTCAACAAAGGAACGGCCATAAAATCCACCAACGGTAACATCCCGTGCAATTTTTACGGGCATATAATATTTATTTTGAGAATGGTCGTGGCGATATAATTGATTCAGCTTACTATAGGAGCCGGCAAAAATAAGATATTCTGCCAAGTATCCATCAGACGTTTCCGTCCAGACCTCGACAAGGAGAGTGACATCCATTTGGGATTTATCTGTTTTAGGGTATCGTCCTTTCCACTGAGTCTCGACTTGGCTCTGTCCACTCCTGATATAAAAACCCCCCCCGGTATGGGTAAGAGAAGCTATCCCTTGAAATTTAGAGGTCACGTCCGAAGGTAAGTCCCCAAATGGAACCTTCAAATCATCCAGCCCCTTGTAAACTTTATTGCCTTTGCCAGGGGTTATCGAGAGTCCTTTTATGTAGTCTGTAGGTACATATCGTACCCGAATCAGCCCCCGCACATCAGATGGGACAGCGACATCTATTGGAATCGGAATTAACTCCCAAGGATTAATGACCTCAATCCCAATACTATCCTCCCCCTCTACCCACAATCCAAATCCGATTGTCCCAAAATGTAGTAGAGGCGGGAAAGCATTGAGGGCTAATTTAGAAACTTTTTCCTGCGGGAATGCTGAATCCAAGACTACCTGTGCCGTACTTGCTTTTCGTAAACCATCAAGACTCGTACCCCTCCGAGACACTGTGGGGGCAAGATTTATAGACAATAATCTACCAAGTTGAGCTTGGTATTTCGATACGATGTCCTCATATCTGAACTTTAATACTCCTGATTCATCCAGATATGACGCATTAAGAGTTCCGCCTCCATAATTTATGTTACTGAAATTTCGGATACCCCTCATATAGTAGTGGTTTATCCACCAGTTGATTGAAATTGGATTCATCCTTGACTTGCCGGTAGAGACAAGATATTGGAACATCTGCTCAACTTGCTGTTTGTTGGCAGATGTATTTGGAGGCAACTGAAATCTATAGCCCATTATCTGACACCTATTGTCATTTTATAATCAACATTTTCAGACTCTTTTTCTTTCTTCTTATCCACAATACCGGGGAGGACTTTCTTCGGGGGTTTATTTGATGCCACCAATGCCCTCAAGGATTCTGGTTTATCATCTTTCCCAGCCACTACAATGAGCAGTTGCTTATTTGTCTCAGTCAGTTGATTAATGACTTTAAGCAATATCAGTAAATAGGCAAGAATTCCAAGTAATCCCACCGTAATAACAATGCAAACAAGTGGTATCCAAATATTCATTTAAGCCTTCCTTTCGTACTATCATTTATTATACCAAAAAGTCACTCCTTGTCAACCCAATATTTCCTAAAAATGCCATATATCCTCCGCAGGATATAGGCCACAAATAGGAAAGTTATTAAATATCTAAACATTATCCCACAATATTCCTTTGACCCCGAACCACACGCCGGTTATTCGGGTCTATAGCTGATTTACGAGCATTTTTACTCAAGACATCAAGCATCTCGTCGGTTATCTCGGATGGGGATACCCCCGAGAGTAAAGGTGTCCCCTTAACAAGAGGCAGGTTTCGGCGAATACGCTCCAAAAGGCTTGGTTTCCCTTTTTCCTTCGTAAATATCCCACCTCTATTTTTCACAACGTATTGGGACATCGAGAGGGTATCAACAGCATCGTCGTGGGGCAATAGGGCTAAGTCTGGGGTATAGTCCTCGGTCTGTTGATATAGCTGGTCAAAAGGCCATTTACCTGCAAGATGGGCTGGATATTTTATTCTACCAGGACGGAATCGCCACTCCATCCCGGATATTCGTTGACTCTTGGAGACTCTGGCCGGATATGTAATCGGGAAAACTCTTGCCCTCCAAGGCTGTGAGATTTTCTGCTCCATTTCCTCAATATATTCCTTGACAGCCTCCGCAAAACTCATCTGGATGCTCACGGCCTCAATTCCGAGGACCCGGGGCCGCCACGCTAATCCGTATTCATAGATTAATCGCAACAATGTCGCATCCTTGGCTCGGCCAAGCCACATATCCAGAATCCATAAGGTATTCAAGGTGTCAAAGCCAAGGATCATGATACAGGAATAATCATTGTATTGAGAAAGACCACACCCATAATCGAATAGCAAAATCCGATACATCGGAAGTACCAATTCTCGGAAGGGTTTCTCAAAATCCTTATAGACCCTGCGACCCGGCTCCATATATCGTTCCGACCACTTTATGTTTCCGATATGAGCCAGTGGATTTTTCCAGTCAAATTCCCCCTCAACACTATACTCATTCTTACGAGGGTCAATTACGAGAATACGGTCTTGAGCAGAGATTGGTTCGTTGCAGTATTCACTGGCAAATGCGGATGGGCCAATTTCTTCTCGCCGAGCCTCAAGAATTTCCTGTGACCATTTCTCCGGCCATAAAACATAGACTTTCTTGGGGTCCTCCTTATCGTATTCGATTGCCTTCAAGACCTTACGGTTCCAAAAGTCAAATCGAGAGTCGTCACTTGTTGTGGCGTGATAGAGAAAAGACCTCCTATTAATCAAAGTCCCTATCCAATAAATAGACGACCCGGATTCAAGCATCGGGATTATCTGCCGAAACAGAATCATCTCGAATTTCTCAACTACAACTTGTGCAGCGGCTTGAGAGTCTGAATCCGGGTCATTTTCAGGATCATCAAGTATAAATAATCTTGGTCGCCCCCCTCGCTTCTTCCCCATTACACTGAGACCTTTTATAACCGCCCCATTCATCAAAGACAGTTGGTGATGATTCCAAATCTTCTGGCCTCTTGGGGGCTTCACCTCACCAAAGTCTTGAATTATTAATTCGTTCTCAACAAACTGCTGTATCAATTTGTCAAACCGTTCCTCAACTTGTCTATCAGTAGCCAATCCTAAAGTTATTTCGTAATGAGGACGAGTTAGAGCCAATAGCATTGGGGCCTCAAGACCTATCACGGTTGACTTAGCCGAACCTCGGGGAGCCGCACTTGCATTTCGGGCGTGTTCCCCCAAATCAAGAATCATCTCGTAGTGAAAATCTGGGGATTCCTCAAAACCGTTTTTATAGAACAACTTCCCCGCACCAGCGAGGTAGCACCTGCGGAAGAAATCCCAAGCCACTACCAAATCAAAAGGAGTTGATTGATTGTGCAAGACAGCCAACCTCGCCTGTTTCTGAGCATCAAGCGATAGCGAATCATAATCTCTCGGCAGAGGCCACAGAGGATAAGGACGCTGAATCCACATTTACTTTTTTAACTCTTCAAGGGCTGGGAGAGTACGAATCACATCGAAGAAAGCTATCGTCGTGGCGATTCCAGCACACCAAATATCGTTTCCAATGTTGCTACCCATCACGACTTTAAGGCTTGGCCAAATCCCCTCAAGATACCCGGGTTGTCTAAGCAGAGTAAAGACCATCTCGGGAATCACGGCTCTATCCTCGAAATCCCAAGTGGTCGTCGATGGTGTCGTCATTGGCTGAGAACACAAGGCAACGATATGAAAAGCAACCCCCGCCGCCACAAAACCAGCGTCCATAATATGATTCCGCAGAGCCGTGAATTCAATGTCCTCCGCAGGGGGTTTGGGGCGTGTAATCTCAAGTGCCTGGGATGGAAATGTTTGACCACTACCAGTCACCTGCGGGGGGTGGGGAGATTCAAATTCGTGAATTAGGTTGTCGATTTTAATCTTATCTTTTGGGGTGGGACATTTATGAGCTATAAGTTCTGAGTTGAATTCAAAACGAACACCACAATCAACACAATGACTTTTAACTTCCTGTGGAAAAGATTCAAACTCTTCGGGGGATTCCTCGGCTAAATTAGAATCTGTTTTAGAATTAATCCCCTGCGGAGGAGATTCCAGGGAAGAGTTTTCGGTCACAGGTTGGGGGTTTGGTTTTGATACAGGGATTATCGGGACTTTCGGCACTGTGTGAGTCACCGCTACTGGCTCCTCCGGGTACTGGTCTTGAAGTCTCTTCTCCGTCTGGTGGTTTAGTTCCTCCAGAGTCGCCATCTCGTCCCGAGTTAGTGGTTGGTCGGGGACATCCCTCAGAACTTGAGGAGGTGTCTTGGGTGTCTCGGCTCTCTTGCCTATCGCATTCTCGATTAGGTTCGGTTGGGCTTTCTTCTTTTCTGTCATTTTTAGATTCCTTAATAGTAGCTTCAATTTGTTTCGTTGGATTCAACATATTTGCTAAACGCTTTGCTTGAAAAGTCGTATGACCCCCTTGGGCATTTGGATAAGTCTGGGACACATTTGCAACATAACCGGATGTCTCCGCAGCCTCACGAAGTAGCTCACGAAGATGCTTAATTGCCTTGAACTTTATCGAGAGATTGGCATTCTGCTTGGCCATAATAAGAGTCTCTCGAATTTCAAGAGAATAACTCCAGCCGAGTTCACGGAAGATATTCGTGATGATAGTGGGGTCGTTGAAGGACTGAATCGCCGCCAAGACATCATCGGGACTTGGCTCAGGTTTTTCAATTTCGTTATTCATTATATATACACTATGAATGTGGGCTTTTTTGCTTTCTTTGCCTTTTCAATAGTATCTTGAGTCCCTTTTGATACCCCTTTCCAGAAGGCGAGAACCATATCACAATTATCAACTATTGTTTGGTTACGAAGATACCCCGCCCTCTTGCCATATTTATCCCACTCCGCAGGGAATTCAAGATAAGGAACTGATTCCTCCGTAGCGTATTTTTTAGCAAGAGAATCTGCTCCTTTAGCTCCACCAGATATAATAGTATCTTGGGGAATAGTTCCCCTTCTTATACGGAGAAAGTCCCACAAGATACCTTCAAACAAAATAGAATCATTAAATGTTCTTGAACCTACGATTGCGAAACGCACGATTGTTTCCTCCATAAATGTTTCCAAGTATGTTTTTTTACAATTTTGCTAATATTCGATTGGTCAATTTGGAATTGGTTTTTTCATTTTTTGTCCTTTTTTAGTAAGGGAATAGAATGAGCCACCAGTTTTTTTATCATCGAGGCATCCCGTCCCTCAGATGCTACCATCTCCGCCATTATCTGAGGGGATGCGGCTTGGGCTAAGATGTCGTCAGTTACTTCGACGAGGAAATTTCCTGTTTTCCTGAGAACAGTATTACCTTTCGCTTTGCTGGCCGGAAACAAGAAACCTGGGCTGCCGGGACGGCTCAAAACGTACATTATTTTTTTGAATGTGGGTAGGGAAAAGAAAACGTCATCGCCAATATACATAGGCCGGATTCTTAAAGCCTTGAGATATAGCAATGCAACTCGACGGGGTATGCTAAAGGTTGTCTCAAGATACCTTAACTCAACAAGGTCTCCGCCACCAAAATCGTGAACTTTCGGTACGTTTAGAATTGTCATATCCTTATCAGCTTCTTCCTAAATACCGAATAGCCTTCATAAAGAAACCCCGACTGTCATTAAAATAACCCAATATCTGATTACATCTTTGGCAAAGTAATCCCCGTATCATGCCGGTTTTGTGGTCGTGGTCAACAGCAAGATGAAAATTAAAGTCACTTTGATGTCGTTCACATATAGCACAGCACCCTTTCTGTTTTCTAAATAATACATCATAGTCCCGAAGGGTCATCCCATAGTTTTTTTTCAAATTGTATTTCCGCTCATAACCCTCTGAATATTTCTCTTTTGCAGTTAGAGGAGATTGTCGTTTCCGTAGATCGGCCATATATATATCCTTCCTCATTTATATTATAGCAGATACTCAATAAGTTTCAAGTGGATTTTTTCCAGAAAGAATGGTGATATTTATAAGGCGTTACTTGCCCCCCGCAAACAACGACTATGCAAAGGGTATTTCTCCTAAATCGACCATAAGCTGTTCCCAAACAAACCCCCTTACGATGTTTCGGGAATATATTTTTCTTTATAGCCAACGGTGTTGTCTCCACTGGCATTCCCCATTTGATTCTATGTCTCATTTCTTGCTCCTTAACATTTCCGGGTCAATTCCGAAGTTTACGAGTTGATTATGTTTTCGTACCCGTCTGCGGAAATCTTTTATTTGCCTTGCTCCCCATCCGATAGGTTCTATGTTGGGAGAGACCTGACCATCGAAGTAGCAGTCGGCCACCTTCACCGACCAGATGGCACACAGATACAGTTTCTTGAGACATTCCTCGTAGGGAATTTCCCAGTTGCAAATCATAAAGACCATCATATCCCTCGACCTGTATCCAGATGCCATTAATGATTTCAGGGCATTCCTTATTCTGATCTGGTCAATGTATCCAAAATCCCACGCCAAGCGGATTTTCTGGAATCGTGCTTCTTTAAGAGCCTCCGCAAGATCAGAATTTAGAAATCGGTGGTCAACACCACAAACGAGTTCGTAATGCACGACTTTGTTGTTGACTTTCTGATTCCCTAAGTATTGAATCCTTTCGAGGACACACTCTTGGGACAATATATTCATATCCATTATCTTAACAAGATTCCGTTCTATTGGTGGAATAGGAAAAACAATCCTCTGTGGAGGTTCATAGCAGAAATCGCACCTATTTGGGCAACCTTGGGAGATGCGAATCCATTGCTCGGTGTCGTTCATTTTGTTGTAGGGGCCTGTGGAATAGGACCTGATTATACCTCGTTTTTTCATTTCTTTACTCCGATAATGGCTACCTTATAGACTACTGTTTCTGGGGGCCATTCCAATTTAACATCTAAGTTTTTCATTGTGGCGGTTACGTTGATGCCCATAGCCTCGGGACAAAAAGATACGTGCCAATTCCCTCGGCCTTCCAGATAATATACCGTATCTGCAACTACTTCTCTCAGCATTTTATTGGCTGTACCCTGCCAATATAGACAACAATCTATTTGCCGTTGAGACCAATCAGGATGTTTCCTTCTCATATTGCGTCGATGGGCGGCAAAGTCGAAGATAATCCAGTTTACCCAAAAACCTTTTGAGATGTTGAACCAATCTTCTATTCGGGGGCATTTTGGAGGACAGAAGCCACGTTTGCCATAGTTGGGGCATCCCTTGGGGTGATTAGGATAAGGTCGGAAGCAAAGGTCTCGCACGGAATAGTCAATTACGATTTCTTTAGTAAAGGCGTTCATTTTTGGTTTCTCCTGAGTGCTGCAGAGGCGGCGTCAATAATGCTCTGCCTGCTTTCAGAGACGTGCGGTGAGTTCTCATTTGGACAACCGCCACCACTCACGAAGCCTGTTGTTGTCCTGACCGTCTCCACGTTCTTAGTAACAGGCAGAGTAGTTTCCAGCGTGATTTCTTGTCCCTCCACTGCTGCGATGCGTTTTACGGCGATTTCACAATATTCTCGTTCCTTCTCGATACCGATGAAGCTGATGCCAAGTTCCTTGCAGGCTATTCCAGTTGTGCCGGAGCCAAGGAAGGGGTCAAGGATTATCTGGTCTTGGCCGGGCATCTTGAGTAGAGTACAGAGATACTTCATTAGCGTGAGGGGTTTGACTGTAGGATGGTTATTTTTCACGACAGCGACTCGATTGAGTCCGATGTGTTTTTGCAGATATTCTTTCTCTCCTCGGTTTTCGGCTCCTTGTGCCCCGCCAGAACGAGCCAGAAGTTTGTCCTCACAATCCTCCATCCCCATATTCCGTTCCTTGCGAGAAGTTTTGGCACAATAAAAAAACCTCGAGGCTCCCCCGGAATCACCGTAGGTGTCGTTTCGCACCGTGTCAGGATTGAACTTGCCGTAGGTATTTTTGTTGGGGTTATCAGACATCTGACGTTTCGTGCCTGCAGCCATAAATCCACTTTTCTTGGTTCCGGTTTGTTCATCCAGCATTCTCACGGAGCATTCGGGATGGCAGGATATTTTTCCGTTTTCATCTCCCCAACAATCAGGATGATGAGAAAAGAGTAAATTGGCAGGCCAGCGACCTTGAACTTCGTGTGGAGGATTGTCAGGTTTATTTTTGTCGGCAGAACCAAAAACTTCTTCCTCCGTTCTGCCACGTCTAATGAATCCTGCTTCTGGATTTTTACGAATTTCTGTGCCTATTTTGCCGCCGTTGATGTTGAGTCCGGCGACTCCGTGTGCCTCGGCGTTGTGGGCGAATGTGCCGTCCAAAGGTTTCATTGCCACGATGATTGGCTCCCACGCAGGCTTGAGGGCAGTGCCGTAGCCGTCCCAGAGTTGGGCGAGGGCGGTTTGCGTTTCTGGCATAATTAAAGCATTGTTGATATTATTCCAACCCCGATTATCAATAAGTTCACGGCTTGCAATCGCTCCATACGCAGGTTTCTTCCCCACTGGTTTTACGCCTTTAGCCTTTTCGATGGCTTTGCTGATGTTATGGGACTTTGGGAAGCCTGAGCCGTAGAGCCACATCATG
>LAZR01001380.1_pt1 | contig 15409 bp, 13 predicted proteins | sample 329461 | NCBI WGS metagenome assembly LAZR01 (sample SAMN03002196, study PRJNA259156) | marine sediment metagenome | biome: sea floor; feature: Hydrothermal impacted sediments; material: marine sediment; isolation source: Loki non-amplified sample from Loki's castle hydrothermal vent sediment ...
CCCACCACTAAAGATAAAAGAAAAAGAGAAGAAACTAAGGATGGCGAGTATTTAATAACATACACTCGACACTTGGAAAAACGACTAAGAAATTTAGAAACTGAAAAACAATTATTAGATGCAGAGCGACTCAGATTAGAACAAGAATTGCATAGTTTAAGAAACGAAATTGATAGATTAAGGGAACCGCCACTAGTCTCTGCCACTATAATTGATTTTCTAGATGATAAGGGTAGAGCTATTGTAAAGAGTTCAACAGGGCCAAGTTTTGTTGTAAACACCAGCAGAAAAGTAAAAAATGAAAATCTAAAACCTGGGATGAGAGTTGCTTTAAATCAGCGAACGTTCGCTATTATGGAATGTTTACCAACTAAATTAGATCCCTTCGTTAAAGGTATGGAAGTAATAGATTCGATTCCAGATATAACTTATAACGATGTTGGTGGATTAGAAGATCAAATGGTAGAAGTCAGAGAAACTGTGGAGTTGCCATTAAAAAAACCAGAGTTATTTGAAAAAATAGGAATTGAGCCCCCGAAGGGTGTATTACTTTATGGCCCTCCTGGAACGGGTAAAACTCTTTTAGCAAAAGCTGTAGCTCATGAAACTGAGGCAACATTTATAAGAATTATTGGATCAGAGTTGGTTCAAAAATTCATTGGAGAAGGTGCTCGTCTAGTAAGGGAAATCTTCAACTTAGCTAAGGAAAAAGCACCTACAATCTTATTTATTGATGAATTAGATGCTATTGGCTCTCAGAGACTAAAGATTGCAACATCAGGTGACAGAGAAGTTCAAAGAACCTTAATGCAATTACTAAGTGAACTAGATGGATTTGAACAAAGAGGAGATGTAAAAATTATTGGTGCAACAAATAGGATTGATATTTTAGATCCCGCTCTATTGAGACCTGGAAGATTTGATAGAATAATAGAGTTTCCAATACCTGATGATGAATCCCGGCTTTCAATTTTTAAAATCCACACGAAAAAATTAAAAACTGAAGAAAAAGTAGATTTCAAACGATTGGTTAGTTTAACAGAAGGCGCGACTGGAGCTGATATCAAGGCGATTGCTACAGAAGCTGGTATGTTCGCAATAAGAAAAGAAGCAGATGCAATAACCAGTAAAGATTTTATTGATGCTGTTGATAAAGTAATGAAGAAGATACAAGGTAAATCTGAATCTAGGCTCTATTCTTAATTGTAATATGGAAAAACTATTTATTTTTTTAATACTTATTTTAGTATAAACGACTAGATAAATTGTTGTAGTTAATGGAAACCGCATTTCTGCTAGGGATTAGACAAATAAAAGCAATTTCAGATTATCAATTTGGAAGACTTATAACCGATATTTTATTTGAGGATATAAATAAAATTCATTTTAAGAGATCACGTTCGACAAACAAAATTAGATATGTTTTTTATAAACAAAATCTAATCCTTACATTAAGACCTAATAACGGGTTCTTTACATTAAGTTTGTACGCTGCAAATAAGTTAATTAAGAAAATTGAGCCCCCGAGATTAAGAGTTATAGTTCTAAATGAAATTTCTGAATTCATAATGAAAGGTAGAAATGTTTTTTGTAAGCATGTTGTTGACATTGATGATAATTTGAGACCTCTGGATGAGGTTATTGTTGTTAACCAAAATGATGAGTTACTGGCTATAGGAAGATTGAAGTTACCAATCACATATATCATATCTTTTTCTAATGGTGTTGCAATAAATGTTCGAAAAGGAATTAATAAATCAAAAATTTAAATCGCAAATTATTTTAATCAATAAATTAATATTTTTTAAGTGAAGAATATGGTTAAGTTGCCAAAAGATATGCAGGAAAAAATTAAAAGTAAACCTAGACGCCCACAAGCAGTGAAAAAAAGAGAAGGGGGACAAACTGGATCTAGACAGATGCGAAGAAGAATGCAAAAACAAGGAATTGAAATGGATCAAATAGATGCAATTAGAGTTATAATTGAGGGAGCAGAAAAAACCTTAGTTATTGAACAACCTGAAGTTATTCTTATGAAACAATCAGGTCAAGAAATTTATCAAATCGTAGGACAAGCTGAAGAAATTTCCTCTGCAAGTTTGGTGTTCAATGCTGAAAATAAAATTGAATCTGAAGATATCAATAACGAGTCAGAGATTAAACCGAAAATAACAGAAAATGATATAATGTTAGTTGCTTCTCAAAGCAATGTTGATAGAAAGGAGGCTGAATCAGTATTGAAAGAATGTGATGGAGATATTGCTAAAGCAATATTATTTCTTAAGAATAGGCCTTGATTGAATGAATAATTTTAAGTATGAAAATGATAAAAATTAAGAATTATAAATTTTTTATATTCAAAAAGAAGAGACTTTAATTACAAATGTCAAAAGTTGAGAAAAAACCGATTGAACGCAAAAGACCAATTTCGGAATTAGATATTAAGTTTGAAAAAATCATTCAATTTTCCGGATGGATATTTTTGTTAGCACTAGGGGGATTCATTGGGGGTTGGGCAATTCTTGATGAATTTTTAAACTTGATAGTTTTAGATTTGGATGCGATGACATTTAGTTTTATTATCTTTACGGGAACAAATTCTGCCATTAGTTTTGGATTAGCTACCAAAATTAAAAATAATCGAGATAACAAGAGATCTATATTCTTTGATTGGTTATTAGGCGAATTTCTATTCTGTATGATTGCAATTTTTGCTGTTGCTGCTTACCAATGGTAAGCTTTAAATTTTGACTAATTTTTATCAACGAGATTTGGGTCGTGAGTTATATTTATCTGTAATCATCCCTCGCTGGATTAAAACTATCAATTATTTCTGAATTTCTAATATTGTAGCTCCATATTTTTCATCAGGTTCGAAGATATAGCTATCTCCCTTATTACCTATTAATTTCCTGGCTTCTGTAAAAAGTTTGATTTTTCCGTGTAGAATATAACCAACATGGGGTTCTTTATGGTGATGTAATGGTATTACGATATCTTTTTTGATAGTAAAATGACAAAGTATTATATTTTCATTGAAAACTATAGTTCTTCTATATATTCCCTTTATAGTTTCTTTGATTGGATATCGTTTTTGTTGATAACTTTTTTTGTCATAATATTATAATTTTAGGAAATTATATTGATAAATTTTTTTGTTAAATACACCAAACATTAATTATTAATAAGATGGATGATGTAGATTTCAAAAAAACTTTGAGTTCATCGACAAAATTAAATCCTTGTAGGAAACATCGAGAACATAAATTGAAAAATTGTTTGGCTCCATATAATTATCTATTTTATCCCTACTTAATATCATAAATATTTAAAATGCAAGCAAAAGGTTAATAAAATAAGTTTAAATTTGAAAAACGAATAAACTTTTATATCAAAAGAGGTAAATTATAAACGATAATAAAGAATTAGTAATTTTCTTAACTTTACAGCTATTTCCGACAAAATTCAGTGCTTTATTATTGAGATTATCATAATTGAAAGAAGTGAGGATTGGTATTGGTGTTAGTATCAGATTCTAAAACATTGAAAGATAAAGAAGTTGAAAAGATAAAACGTATTTATTTAACAAAATTATTACCTCAAGTTTTTCGAACTGAAGGTGATATTGTACATTTTGAACCAAATAAAATTGAACAAAGCTTAATCAGAGAAACCGGGATAGATCACGAGCATGCTGATAAAATAACTGCACTTACCGTAAGACGAATAATTTCTTCGGGAATAAAATTTCTCTCAGGCCCACATATAAGAGAAATTGTATGCTCAATACTTTCTGAACAACATTTTGAGGAAGAACGAAAGATTTATACTAGGATAGGAATGCCTTTAATGGATTATGAATCTATTTTAGAATATGGTATTGATGAAAATGCCAACCAAGATATGAATCCTGAAAGTATCCATCATTGGGCAGCGAATAAAATCTCTGACGAATATGCATTGTTAAGAATTTTAGATTCAGAGGAAGCTCGTGCTCACCTATTTGGAGATATTCACATCCACATGCTTAGTTATTTTGATTTGCGTCCATTTTGCCAAGAATGGGATCCTCGAATGATTCTTGAACATGGGTTACCACCTATAGATAATTGGGCTCATTATAGTAAATCAGGCCCGGCAGGTAGTCTAAGAGTAGCTGTAATACATTTAGCAAAATGGCTAGGGATTGTTCAGAGTGAATTTAGTGGAGGTCAAGGTTATGATTTTATAACTACCTTTTTAGCTCCATATGCCCGAGGTGTCTCCATAAAAGAAATTAAGCAGTCAATGCAGTGTTTAATCTTTGAAACTAATCAAATTTTTGCTACAAGAGGGGGGCAAGTGCCAATCACTTCAATTTCTTGTACCCCAACAATACCCGACGATTTATTAAACATTCAAGCAGTTGGACCTCATGGAGAAAAAATGGGAATGTATGGAAATTACAAAGAAGAATGTCTTAAACTATTTGATGCTTTAACAGAGGTCTATATTAGAGGTGATCATAATGGAAAACTTTTTGCTTTCCCAAAACATGAGATAAAGATCAAAAAAGAATGGTTACATGAATTCGAACCCTCTTATTTAAAAGTTATGGAAGAAGTAGCTACAATGGGAACTCCTTATTTTCTTAATATATGCTCAAATTGGATACCAAATGAGATTCATAGTCAATGGTATAAGAAATTCCTAAGTGGCAATCAAATATTGGAGCGAAGTATACGCGATTCGCATAAAGGGAAAAATATTAATATCTGGAGAAATTATGTGACCGTTGGATCGCTGCAAAGTGTAAGTTTAAACCTCCCTCGGTATGCTTATACTTCAAGAAACGAATCTGATTATTTTACCATTTTAGATGCTAAAATGGAACTCTCTGCAAGAATTTTAAGAAAAAAATGGGATTTAATGGAAAGACGTTTAAAAACAGGTCATTTACCTTTATGTAGTGGTAAAATTAATGACAAACCTATTTTCAATATCAATGATCAGAACCTTTCTATTGGATTTACTGGTCTAAATGAAGCTGTGAAGAGCATTACAGGGTATGAACTGCATGAAAATGATACTGCTTACGAATATGGGAAAAAAATACTAAGTTATATGGTTGTAAAATGTAATATCATGACTGAAAGAGATAATAAAGACTACATACTTTGGAAACAACCCGCAGAATCTAGTTCTGGACGCTTTGCCCAATTAGATTTGAAACATTACCCTGATAAAGCAATACCTCAATCATATGGGGGAAATGCTTATTATACAAACTCAGATCATTTTAGATATGATGCAAATATCCCCTTATTTGAGAGGATAAAGAAGCAAGGAGACTTTCATCCGATCATAAATGGGGGAGTGATAACGCATATTTGGCTTGGAGAACAAAAACATAATATTCTCAAATTATGGGAACTTACTAAAAATATCTGTATCAATACTAATACAGCATATTTTGCATACACACCCGATTTCATTTATTGTCCTTCTTGCAGAAAAATGTTTCAAGGGTCTAATTTTATTTGTCCGCAATGTAATTCTAAAAATGTTAAAATCAGTTCAAAATCTACAGGATATTACAGCGAAGTAAATAGATATAACTCGGGAAAATTAGGTGAGTGGAAAGCGCGTAGATTTAAATCTTCCCTTAACTGAATTTAACCTTAAAAATATTGGAGAATATATTTTTTTATGATAAATGAGAATTATCTTCAGGATATTCAAAAAGTTGTTGATAATTAGGTACGTGAACATGGTGGATTTTGACCTCCTTTATCAATGGGGATGCGCTATTTTGGAAGAATTAAGAGAAGTATCTAAGGAAATCAATGCTCTTGAAGGGTATAAACCTAGAAAACGTAATGTTCTTGATTCAAATATTAGAGAAAAATTAGCAGATCTCCTTTTTTCAGTAAAGTGTATAGCAAATCGCTATCAAATTAATTTAAGCATAGAGTTTAATAAAATACTTAAGAAATATAATAAAAGAGATCCAAGTAGGTTTTTCTAATTTAAAATCAGAGAATTTATTTTGAATTGTTCCTCATTTAGAAAATTACTCGATATAAATTTTTAATATGTTAAAGAGTTTTTTCATATGAATGAGTTATAATTTTAGAACACTAAATTTCATAACACAAAGATGTTAAAACATGGTTTAAAAAAGCGAGAAATTCTTAAAATTCTCGAGAAAAAATTACGGTCAGATTATTCTTATGACTCTTACTCAATCTTAGGGTCAATGTGCACGAAACCTCTCGATATAGGTATTGAGATATATGAGAAGTATGTGTCTAAGAATTTGGGTGATCCAGGATTATTTTTAGGGACTGCTGCTTTAGAGAAAGAATTGGTTTCAGAAATTGGTAAATTATTTGGAGGGTCGAACATATTAGGGACACTTACTACTGGTGGTTCTGAAGCTAACCTTATCGCATTGAGAATTGCCAAAAAATTAAAACCAAATATAAAGTTTCCTGAAGTAATTTTACCCACTTCTGCTCATGTATCATTTGATAAAGCAGCAGATATGCTGGGTATTAAACTTCGGAAAGTAAATCTAAAGGAAAGTTATAATTTCGATCTGAACCATTTTGAGTCGTTAATAAATAGAAATACTTGTGGGGTTGTGGGAATTGCTGGTAGTACATCGTTGGGATTAGTTGATCCTATTGAAAAGATAAGTAAAATAATTGAAGATAAAAACTTATTCTTTCATGTAGATGCTGCATTTGGTGGATTTGTTTTACCATTTTTAAAATATTTAAATTATCGAATCCCTCCTTGGGATTTTTCGGTTAAAAATGTTAACTCAATAACGGCTGATCCACATAAAATGGGATTAGGTTTAATACCAACAGGTGGATTTTTCTTAAAAAATCTACCAATTTTAGAAGATATTGGCTATAATATCCCATATTTAGCTGGAGGTAATTTTAAACACTTTAATCTAACTGGAACTAGATCTGGTGGTTCTGTGATTGCATTTTGGGCTATAATTAAATCACTCGGTTTAGATGGTTTTAAAAAAATCGTGTACAATTGTATGGAAAACACAAAATACTTATCGAAACAAATTAATGAAATAAAAGGTATTAAGTTAGTGACTAAGCCTATTATGAATATTGTGGGTATCACAACAGAAAAGGGGGAGTCAGTAAGCAAGCTGGATGTGGAATTACGAAAAAGAAATTGGATGCTAGGAAAGTTCGAAAATTTCAATTTAATTCGGGTTGTAGTAATGCCACATGTTAAAAGGGTTCATCTAGAAAAATTCTGCGAAGATCTAGCATGGATTGCGAAGGATTTAAAACTTCACTTAAATTAATTAGTTACTCAATGAATAGGGAATTAAGGTAAGTTACTTTCTATATTCAACTTAAATTGATTTTAGATCATCTACTTGTAAGGGTTTATTCAAATTTGTGTTATCTCTCTTCTGAAGTTAATTTTTTTATTTTCTTGAATCAGAATTAGCTTTTGATATAGTCTATTAACCAAAACAAAATAATCAATGAAAAAATATATTTAGTACTTTTTATTATTTAATATTTAGTAGAAATTATTTGTGAGTTTAATTTATATTACTTGATTTAAAAATATGGGGAAAGAAAAAAAATCACTAGGGATTAAGACAACCAGGTATTTTACGAAAAATTGCTCAAAATGTAACTTTGAATATCCAAATTGGTTTACAAACTGTCCAAAATGCGGGACATCATGGGATGAAGTAGAAGCTAAAAAATCCTCAACAATAACAGAACCATACACAAAGAAGATAAAGATTGTAGCAAAAATCACTGAAGAAAATTTCAATAAAGAGATTCTAAAAGTTAATTTAATTTTTAGTGCTAATCAAGGTAAATCATGGTACCAGATGCAAATGGATTCCAAGATGGATTATTATATTGCGGAAATAGCTGAAATCCCAGCCGGATCTGTTATTATTTATTATATTGAAGTTTATTTAGAAAATGGGGAAAAGATTATTGAAAACAATGAAAACAAATATTATTACTACAAAGTAGGAATATCAATGGGAGAACCTGAAGAAAAACCTTCTGATCATGAAAGAAAATCTATAAAGGAAAAGATAAGAAAATCTGAAATTAAACCACAACAATATCTTAGTAATTCTACTGAGTCCGAAATACCCCAACCTCATCTTACACGAAGTAAAGTTGAAAAAGCTATTAATATCGATCCAAAACCAACAAGCCCTACAATAAAAGATAATTCTGGTAAAATAAAATCAAGAAAGTTGACGATTTTTGACAATCCTCAAACTAAAATCGACCCAGACTTAAAAATATGCACTTATTGTAACTCTAAAATCAAAAAAATGTGGAGTACTTGCCCCATATGTGGAAATATACTTTAAATAGTCTTAACAATAACTTTGGGGGAAAATTAGTATAATTTTTTATAATTGCGAGCCACATTTATTACAAAAAGCATAATCAGATGATAAAATTCCACCACAATTTTTACAAATGATTAGGTCTTTTTTACCTGATTTAGGTTTTTTTTGAGTTGTTGGTTGAGGTGTTATAGGAGTGAATTTTCTCAGATGAGTATCCACTCCATTTACATTTGGGATTATTCTCAATTTACTAATCTCTTGATTTTTAGATTCTTTCGGACTACTAAATGGAATAAATGAAGATGTTTGAGAATTTTCTTCCTCATCTCCTTTCTGGGCTAAAGTTTGAAAAAGCGAAGGAGATCTTAATGAATCATGAGGAGATACTGTAGGTGGTAGGTGTGTTGTTGCAATATCTAGTTGCTTCGATTTTTCTTTTTTGGGTTTTTGTTTTTTTTCTTTTTTAGCTTTCTTCATTTCTTCAATTAATTTTTTTTGCCTTTCTTTTTCTTCCTGAAGTTTTCTTTCTTTCTCCTCCTTCTCTTCCTGAAGTTTTCTTTCTTTCTCCTCCTTCTCTTCCTGAAGTTTTCTTTCTTTCTCCTCCCTCTCTTTCTGAAGCTTTATTTCTCTTTCTTCCTTTTTCTTCTGTTTATCTTGTTTTTTTTTATCTTTTTTTGAAAAAATTGGTTCAGATACAATGAATGGTTCAACTCTTGAATGAGATTCTCCTGTAGGAACAGAGAAAAGGGGCTTTAGATCAGATTTTGCTTCTACAATTGAATCTTCTTGAGGAGCTTGAAATCCCTCAGGGGGAGGTGCAGGAACAGGAATGTTTGATGTAAAAGGAGCCGCTTTAGGTTTGTAAGTTTCCTCGTAAGTAGATACAGGAGCAGCTACATTAGAATTTTCAATAGTTTCTGATTTTTCTTCAGATAATATTTCCTCAGGAGTCTTGAAATCAAAATTAGGGGATGAATTACCTGATTCTTCCACTAAAGGTTCTGGAATTGGAATTTCTGGTTCAAATTCTGAACTAAATGGAGGATTAGAGCTAGGCTGTTTTATAAACGTAGGTTCTGGAACAGGTGGAGCTTCATATTCAATTTCTGGATCGGGTTCAAATGAAAATTCTTGATTTTGATTCCCTACAATAGTTGGCTCAGGTACAGGAGGTGCAGAATATTCATATTCAGGTTGAACTTGAGGAGAAGAGGGTTGAATTCCTTTATTAACCATATTTGCGATTTCCCCCGGATTAAATACTTTTCCACTTGAGACTAGCTGATCTGGTACTCCTGATCCTATCATGAGGCAAGCAAGTATATAAAAACAATCTCCAACACCATCACCTGTTTTGGCTGAAGTTTCCATATAAAAAAGATTAAAATCTCGAGTAAAGTTATTAAGTTCCTCTAAGGTTACCTCTCTTTCATCTAACAAATCACTTTTATTCCCAACCAATAACAGAGGTATCTCATTTTTCACATTAGCCCTAACTTCCTCAATCCATTGCGGTAAATGTTCAAAACTTGCAGAATTTGTCAAATCAAAAATTAATAATGCTCCTAACGATCCTCTATAATACATAGGTCTAATTGAACTAAAACGTTCTTGTCCGCCAGTATCCCATATTTGTAGTTTTGATCGAATCAATCCTTCACTTGAATCAATAGAAATTGTTTTCACGTGAAAGTCTACCCCGATTGTCATTTTATAATCCTCTGTAAAAAAACCTTTTGAGAATCGAAGTGTGAGAGCTGTTTTTCCGACACCTCCATCTCCTACAACAATCGATTTGAAAAGATAATCATATTCCTCAGCCATTACAAGTCATCTATTTAAGTTTCAGATTTATATGTTGCTTTGTATTTTCTGAAATGTTCAAGCGTATATATATAATTACTATAAATACAAATTTATAATTTTATTTATAAATATAAAACGGTAATCCGTCATTGATCTAATAATTAATTAACAACTTGGGTATTATTTTTAGTCAGAAAATTGATATCCTCATTAGGAAAGAAATTTAATAAAATGATAAAATTTTTTATTTTACAAATCTTTATTCCTAAACGATAAGTATTGATTCATTGAATTAAAAAGAAGAGAATTTACATGTTAAGAAAAAAAGATAATAAGCCATATATACAAATTGCTCTAGACTTTAATTAATTTACATAGAGCTTTACAGATTGATGAGGAAATTATTAAAGATGGAGATGATTGGATAGAAGTAGTGGCACTGCTTTTTTGATAAAATCCGAAGGCATAAAGGCAGTTAGAGCTCTACAAAAAAAAAATTCCTAACAAAGTGATTGTCGCAGATATGAAAACTGTAGAGGAGGGATCAGCGGAGATCGAAATTGCAGCTAAACCTGGAGCAAACAGGTATAGATTGGTACAAAAGAACAACCATTAAAGTTTGTAAGACAAGCAGTTACTGTAAGTGCTTATAAAGGAGATTGGAGTAAACCAGTAAAAGCCACTGAAGGAGTAAAAGCTGATGATATAACAGTTATTGATGCATATGAAGGGAGAGACGAGGTCTGGTTGGAATTAGCCTCATGGAGCTGTAAAGTTAAAGGAATTTTTGGAGTGATTATTAATGGTGGAGTCAGAGACATTGACGGTTTAAGAGAAATGAAACTTCCTATCTTTGCCTGATATTTCACCTCAACTGCAGGAGAACCAAGAGGTTTAGGAGAAATCAACATAAATATTAACTGTGCTAGAAAAAATATAGAACCGGGAGATTGGATTACATGAGATGATTCTGGAGTGATTGTAATTCCCTAAGATAAGTCTCAAGAAATGGCAAAGAGAGCAATTGATGTGTTTAAGAAAGAAAATAGGATTCGAGAGGAAAATAAAAGAAATTCAACACTTTCAGAAGTTATCTAATTGAAAAAAAGGTCGAAACAAAAGTAAAAACTCGAAAAATTAGTTTCTGAATGAATTTCTGAAATATTATCTTATTCCTTAATAAGATTTTTTATAAAAGATTCATATAATTTTTTTACATAGTCTAAAAAGAACTTGATCATTATGGTAGAACCTAAAGATATTGATTTTTATTCACTTGGATTCAATTTTATTGAAACGAAATCGATGTTTATATCTGATTATAAGAATGGAAGATGGGATGAGGGCAGATTAGTGCCTTTTGGGAATTTTGAAATCTCCCCAGCTGCTTGTGTTTTAAATTATGGACAAGGAATTTTTGAAGGAATGAAAGCCTTAAGAGCAAAATCTGGAGAAATAACATTATTCAGACCAGATGAAAATGGAAAAAGGTTAAACAAGAGTGCTAGAAGGTTGCTGATGCCTGAATTTGAAGTAAATAAATTTATAAAAGCAATAAAAAGTGTAGTTAAAGCAAATGAGGATTATTTACCCCCATCCGATAGTGGTGGGGCTTTGTATATTAGACCATTGTTGATTGGTAACCAACCAATTCTAGGAGTTGCCCCTGCAGAAGAATATAAATTTATTATTTTTACAGTACCAGTCGGACCTTATTTTCCTGAAGGTTTTAAGGGAATCGATTTAGAAATCTCAAAGAAATATATAAGAGCTGCCCCTGGAGGAACTGGATCCGCAAAAACATGTTGTAATTATGCAGGAACAATGCTTCCAGCAAAGGAAACAAAGGAAAGAGGATTTGCTCAAATTATTTATTTAGATGCAATAAACAAAGAACATATTGAAGAAGTGGGAACTGCCAATTTTTTTGCAATCATAGATAATAAACTTGCAACTCCAAGAAAGACTGGTACAATATTAGAAGGGATTACTCGCGGTGCAGTTTTGGATATCGCTTCGAAGAAACTTGGTATAGAAATTGAGGAAAGAGATATTTCCTATAGAGAATTATTTGAGGATAAATGTACTGAAGCATTCTGTACAGGAACCGCGGCTGTAATAACACCTATAGCATCAGTCACTTTTAAAGATAACAAAAAGATTTTTAATAACACTGAACCAGGAGAAATTACGAGAAAATTATACGAAAATTTGACTGGAATTCAATACTTAGAAATTGAGGATGAATTCGGGTGGATTTTTATAGTTTAATTTTCATTTAATTTGAAATCCTTTCTACTAGAGTATAAAAAGCTTTTTTTACATTAAATCCTGTTTTAGATGATATTTTAAGGTACCCAATGACATTTTTATTATCTTTAATAATTTTTAAGACATAATCATCAAAAGATTGAGCTTTATTGGGGTCGATTGTATCAATCTTAGTTCCTATTATAAAAGCGGGAATCTTGTTTGTATTTTTTAGTTTGTCGATCCATTTACTTACACTTTCAAGTGTTTTGAATCGGGTTAGATCAAATAACACAAAAGCGGCAAGAGAACCATCTACAAAATCAGTTAAAAATTTCCTAAATTGGAGTTGACCCGCAAAATCCCAAAGTATGAAGTTATACTCATAACCATTTATGGTAACATCCTTTGAAAAAAAATCAACACCCTTGGTTAATTCACTATTTAGATCGAAGTTATCATGAATTAAACGTGTAAGAAACGAGGTCTTCCCTACACCCCCATCTCCAGAAACAATGACTTTAATCGTTTTTTTCATTGCAATATTACAATCTATATATTAAACTTAAAAAAGTTCAACAAAATTTGTTTACCGTAATAATATACCATAAAAAAAGTTTGTCAGTCGTATTAAATTCCTTTTTTTTAGCTGAAAATATGATTTTTAATCATTATATATCCATAATATTTTTTCAAGGTTAGACAATATTTTATTGAATAAATTTATCGTTTTTAATTTTACCTACTTCTCCTAATTTTGTAAGTAATTTAGCAACCGAAATTTCAAAATCTATTATTCCTCCTGCACCTGTCTTGCTTTTAAGAAATGCAAATTCATTTGGAGAATGAGCTCTACTCCCATGCCCCAGCCCACCATCCAAAACAGGTATCCCGAACTTTTCTTGAAAAATATAAAATGGGGCTGAGCCAGTACCCATTGGCCAAATTTCTATTTTTTTATTAGTTGATCTTAGAGTTTCTATATGAATCTTTATATAAGGATTAAGTGGAGACATTTTTGCCCATTTATACCCTTCTTCGATTTCTAATTTAGCCTCTGGGGCATTTTCCATTATAAAGTTCCGGATTTTGTTTCTGATATCTTCTACTTCCATATTGGGAACAAGTTTTATATCCATATTTGAAAAAGCACTACTAGGAAGTACCGTTTTACTTCCCTTTTCATCTGTATAACCTGAAATGATCCCATCCACAGTTAAGCAAGGTTCAAACAATTTTACAATCATTTGTTCTTTGCTCATCTCTTTTTGATTCTCGTCAGAATAGAGCTTATTTACGTCAATCATTTTCTTAAATTCTTCAAGATCAAGCTTTTTTACCAAATCGTTTATCATTTGTTTATCTTCTTCTGAAATGGGTTGTACTTTTTCATATATCCCAGGAATGAGAATTTTGCCACTTGATGCTCTCATTTTGGAAATTAGGTCAATTAATTTCCAGGTAGGTGAATCTACAAAACTAGCAAGAGATGAATGAATATTTCGGGATCTTGGACCACCCCAATCTCCACCCTGTATCCAAATTTTAAAATAGATTATACCTCTACAACCAAGTACAATTTTAATATGACCATTAAGTGACTCACTAAAACTGGGAAAATAGACCAGATCAGCTTGTTTTAATTTTTCTGAATAGGAGTTAACAAAATCGGGGAAGTGAAGAGATCCTAATTCTTCTTCTCCTTCTATAACAAAAACGAAATTTACTGGAAGATCCTTTCCTGAATTGATAACGGTTTGGAGAGTTTGAAAAAAAGCCATTGTAGGCCCTTTAGTATTAATAACACCACGAGCAACTATAGAACGGCCCATTCCTTCAAAATCCTCAACAATAGCAGCACTGAAAGGTGGCACAATCCATTTTTCTGATTCTACCGGTTGAACATCGTACATACTATAAAAGAGCACTGTTGGTTTTTTAGGATCTTTTAATATTTCACCGTAAACAACTGGCCACCCTTTAGTTGGAACGATTTGGATATTCGCAGCTCCAAGATTTGCAAGAAATTTTGCTGTCATTTCAGCAGTTTCTTGAATTCCCTCACCCGTAGCTGAAATTGAAGGCTCTTTTAGATACTCTTGAATTACGGGTAAATACTTTTTCTCAAAATCTTTCTTAATTTGCTTAATCCACCACTTAATATCCACGCTTCTCTCAGTTAAATAAGGAGAGGATGTTACCATCCTCTTCCTCTTTTAGGAACCCCGCGTGCAAGTTTCCCTGCACGGGGCTCGCGCCTCAAGAACCCGTATTACGTCACCGTGTCGTTTTGGTTCATGTTTCTCACAATCCCCCCGAAACAATCCAAGTCACCTCGAACGTTTCTATAGGAGTCCCTATCACGGGTTACTCGAAAGATTCGTTCTTGAAGCCGTCTTACGTGTCGTTTTGGAATATTCCATTGAATGCTATCCCAATCTATCACACGCCCTTTGTTCTGTTCAATGTTTTCACACATCATCTAACTTCACCTCCAGTTAAGATTTCTCAATATGTTTCTTTCGTTGAGACCTGCTTAGGAAGTCAGCATCCTTTCGGATCGGGTATCTCTATAGTTCATATGCTACTATAGCCCTATCCACACCATTACAGCATGACATTCACTTTTTCCAGCATCCTCTACCCACTAAACCGTCCCCCCACCTCACGGTAGGGATACCATACCACATATGTGTATGGGTGTTATTGGGTTTACTAAGTTCCAAATGTCCGACGTTCAACAGAACCCTTAGGGAGGTACTTTCCCCCGGTTGCACTATGGATGATAAAGGAATGAAAAAAGACCATTCCTACCCGACAACCCACCATTTTGGTCTCGGCGTATCAGCTACATTTCGCCGATTTTTAATAACGAGGTTTATCATACCTTCACTGTCGTTTCCCATAGGTTCTTTGGCTAGCCCACAGCCCGCTTTATAGCTAAGCGCTGACGGTACATTGTTACCGCTTCACACATCATCATTACTAACGATG
>LAZR01001381.1_pt1 | contig 15399 bp, 13 predicted proteins | sample 329461 | NCBI WGS metagenome assembly LAZR01 (sample SAMN03002196, study PRJNA259156) | marine sediment metagenome | biome: sea floor; feature: Hydrothermal impacted sediments; material: marine sediment; isolation source: Loki non-amplified sample from Loki's castle hydrothermal vent sediment ...
ATGTTCCAGGAAGGCCACTTCGTCTTTCAGGCGGTTTTCTACAAATTCCCGGGACATCCTTTCCAGTAGTAAGCCGTGTACAAGCCACGCGATGGCCATCAGGCCAATACCCGCCGGTAACAGCAAAAGCAAGAGTGCTCCCTTTACGGATACAGGCTTTCTAGGCAGCGTCATTAAACAGGTATCCCTGACCGCGCCTTGTTGTGATGGTCTCCGGCCCAACCAGTTTTCTCAGGCGCCGGATATAAGCTTCGATAATATTTTCATTTGGCGCTTCGTTAAGATTATAGAGCTGTTCCATGAGCTGCTCTTTGGAGAAAATATAACCAGGCCGACCCATAAGGCACCGCAGTAACCTGAATTCCGTGCCCGTCAGACTGTGCTCTGTTCCATCGTCGATTCTAAGGCACTGCCGGTTCTCATCAAGCTCAAAACGCCCAGCCTTCAGCGATGACTGAACTCTGCCCTCGCTCCGTCGCACGATGGCGTTCAGCCTGGCAATCAGTTCTTCGGTTTGAAAGGGTTTAGCCAAATAGTCGTCAGCGCCTGCCTTCAGACCGTTGACCTTATCTTGCCAATCCCCCCTTGCGGTCAGGATCAGTACTGGAAAGATAGCGTTACTTTTACGCCATCTTCTCAGCACGTCCAGGCCATTGCCGTCCGGCAACCCCAGATCCAGCACGCCGGCTTTGTAGTCTTCCTGTTCGCCTAAAATAATTGCCTCTTTGGCGGTGCGAGTCACGTCAACGCTGAAGCCAACTTTCTCAAGCTGGCTTGCAAGTCCTTCAGCGAGCAGTCGATCATCCTCTACCAGCAGTAATCTCATTTGTGGTCCTTTATTTTGAACAAAATACGCTGTAAAAGTGTCGCCGATCCACCTGAAATCAGCCTGAACAACAAAGAAATTAATATTTTCAGAAAGAATTCAGGTTGATGCGCGATAGTAATAATGTTTTCGCACAGTGCCCATTTTGTCAGGCATACCAACCAAGATTTAAACGTAAGTTACTTTACAGGAGAAGATTTGATGGTTTCATCAAAGTTTGTTATCGCAGCATTCGCTATGTCAATGTCAGCAGCAGCACTTGGGGCAGGGACTCACGGGGACGAGCACGGCCACGGCGCCAAGAATGGCGAGCCGGGTAAAGCCTCCGATGCTAATCGCGCTGTCACCGTCGAGATGCACGACAACTACTATGAACCCGATGCGATCGAAGTCAAGCCGGGAGAGACGGTGCGCTTTGTGATCAAGAACAAAGGCAGTCTGGTACACGAATTCAACATTGGCACGCCCGCTATGCACGAGTCGCATCAAAAGGAAATGATGAAGATGGTCCAGCATGGAGTCATTCAGGGAGGCAAGCTCAATCGCGATATGATGGAGATGGATATGGGAGACGGTACGTCCATGAAGCATGACGATCCGAACAGCGTGCTTTTAGAGCCAGGTGAGAGCAAGGAAGTGATCTGGAAGTTTTCCGAAAAGGGCGATATTGAGTTTGCCTGCAACGTTCCAGGGCACTATCAGTCTGGTATGTACGGCAAAGTAAATTTCAACTAAGGCGAGTCTTACGTTCGCCCATTGGCCAAAATATCGGAACCTTTGGTTTGGATAGTGCAAAGTAGTTTGGGAGTAGTTGTGTATGAAGAAGGCTCTTTTTGCAGGCGCTGTGTGCCTGCTTTTGCCGACTATCGGCTTAGCGGGTGAATATAATCTGACGGTCGACCGAGTTGAAATCGATACCGGCGATTTTGTGAAGCAGGGCATTGGCTACAACGGCAAATCGCCGGGCCCGGTTATGCGTTTCAAGGAGGGTGAGAACGTTTCCATCAATGTGACCAATAACCTGAACGAAACGACATCCATCCACTGGCACGGGATTATTCTCCCGTTCGATCAGGACGGTGTGCCAGGCATCAGCTTTCCGGGTATCGCACCTGGCGAGACATTTACCTATAACTTTCCAATCACCCAGGCTGGAACCTATTGGTTTCACAGTCATTCCGGCTTTCAGGAGCCTGATGGTGCCTATGGTTCGATCGTTATTGAGCCCGATGGTCGCGAGCCGTTTCGCTATGATCGGGATTACGTCGTTCAACTGACCGACAAACACCCGGACTCCAGCGAGCGGGTAATGCGCAACCTCAAGGTAATGTCCGATTATTACAACCGCGAGCAACAAACCGTGGGTGAGTTTTTCTCGGACGCCGCTGAAAACGGCCTGATGAATACTGTGAAGGATCGTATGGCGTGGGGTGATATGCGGATGATGAAAGCCGACGTTGAAGACCTCCAAGGGTTTACCGGACTGATCAACGGTAAAGGACCCAAGCAGAACTGGACCGGTATTTTTGAGCCTGGTGAGCGAATTCGACTGCGTTTTATCAATTCATCCGCGATGACGTATTTTGATATCCGAATTCCCGGCTTGAACATGACGGTAGTGCAGGCTGATGGAAACAACGTACAGCCGGTTAACGTGGACGAGTTTCGGATTGGTGTTGCGGAAACCTACGATGTAATTGTTCGGCCTAAAGACGAACAAGCCTATACAATTTTTGCCGAGTCTATGGGGCGCACCGGATACGCCAGGGCAACGCTTGCAACTGAGAAGGGAATGGAAGCTGCTGTTCCCGGGTTGCGTGAGCCAGCTCGACTGACCATGGCTGACATGGGCGGGATGACGGGTATGTCGGGGATGAACCACGGCGGCATGGGCAAGGGAGACATGATGGGTTCCGGAACTATGTCTGGCATGGATCACGGTGCCATGAAGGATATGGACCATTCGGCTATGAAGGATATGGACCAGTCGGCTATGAAAGATATGGACCAGTCAGCTATGAAAGATATGGCCGGCATGGATCATTCGAAGATGGCGAATATGGATCATGGCTCGATGATGATGCCCGAGGGGGGGGCAAGCGATCCTTTTTATGCCCAAGGCAGTGGCCTGATTCCCACGGCAGCCAATGGAGGCAAATTCCTGTCCTATGCCGACTTGAAAGCCCAGAAGCCGCTCTATGAGGAACGGGAGCCCACTCGAGAAATTGAGTTGCGTCTCACTGGCAACATGGAGCGATATATCTGGAGCATCAATGACGTTAAATATGAAGACGCAGACCCTATTCGCCTCAAATATGGCGAACGAGTCCGTTTCAAGTTTGTAAATGAAACGATGATGACACACCCGATGCACCTGCACGGTATGTGGTCGATATTGGATGTTGGTGCGGGCCAATGGAACCCGATCAAGCACACTGTAAGCGTTCAGCCAGGCACCACGGTTTATGTAGAAACCGAAGTGGATGCGCCGGGCCAATGGGCGTTTCATTGTCATCTGTCATATCACATGGCGGCTGGCATGTTCCGCAAGATCATTGTTGAGGGTGGGCCGGAATCAAACCAGGCTGGGTCTGGTGAGCACTCGGATGCCATTGGAGGTGACGCATGAAGTTTTGGACGCCTTTGATTGCAAGTACGGTGTTGGGACTTGGTGTTATTCCCGTTTTGGCGTCTGCTCAAGAGCGGATTCAGGACACCACAGAGCGGAAGCAGCCGTTAAATGTGTGGGGCGCGCAGTTCGAAGAATTTGAATATCGTTATAGCGAAGACGATGAAGAACTGGGTGTGTGGGATACTGATTTTTTCTATGGCACCGACAATTTCAAGGCTCGTTGGCTTAGCAGCGGCGAGTATGCCATTGAAGGTCGGAGCTACGAGAAGGTGGAAAACCAGTTGGTGGGGCAAATCCCGATATCCAAGTTTTTTGATGCAAAAGCCGGGATACGGTTTGATACCCCGGAAGGTCCTGATCGAACTTACGCTGTTCTCGGTTTTGCTGGTCTGGCGCCGCAGTGGTTTGAAATAGACACGAATTTTTACGTGAGCAAAGATGGCGACACGTCGGCTGATTTGGATGCAGAATATGAGCTGCTCCTGACCAACTACTGGATACTTACGGCATCGCTGGATGCTACGGTGGCGTTTAGTGAAGATCGGGAAATTGGAGTCGGCAAGGGGTTGGTTTCAACCGAAACCGGATTGCGATTGAGCTACGATCTTATTGGCCGTGCTTTTTCGCCGTACGTCGGCATCGTTCACGAACGTAAATATGGCAGCACAGCTGACTTTGCCAGAGCGGACGGCAGTGGCACCGGAGGTTGGTTGGCAGTGGTTGGGGCTCGGCTATTTTTTTGAGCACACAAGGGGCATCGAGCATTAGCCTGCTCGGTGCCCTTCGCGCTATTTCATGTGACCGACATGGTGGCAAACAAAAAAGGAGTTGAATGAAGAGCGAGCAAGATAGAACCACCCGCTATCAGGAAGCAAGCCTCACGCTTCCGGGCACGGTTATGCTCGGTACTGGTGTTATGATTGGTGCCGGTATCTTTGCGCTCACCGGGCAAATGGCCCAGATGGCGGGCACGCTCTTTCCGCTGGCCTTTCTGGCGGCCGCGATTGTCATTTCATTCAGTTCCTATTCCTATATCAAAATTTCCAATGCCTATCCGTCTGCAGGCGGCATCGGCATGTATCTCCACAAAGCTTACGGCGACCGTTTAGCAACGGGGTTTAATGCGTTGCTGATGTATTTCTCAATGGTGATTGCCCAGAGCTTTCTGGCCCGCACGTTTGGGTCCTACGCCATGCAATTGTTTGGAGGCGATGACAGCGGACGCATGGTATCTGTATTGGGCGTATCGCTTATCTTGGCTGCATTCTTCATTAACCTGCTGGGTAATCGTTGGATCCAAGGTGTCGCATCGTTCATTGGTGTCCTTAAAATTGGCGGCATTCTTGTCTTCGGACTAGTAGGTGTCTGGTTGGCTGATAGTCTTGCGGTCGATTTTTCCAGAAGCGGTGAAACCGGTGTCGTCGGTAATTTCCTTGGTGCGACGGCTCTTGGCATATTGGCCTTCAAGGGCTTTACGACCATTACTAATAGTGGCTCCGAGGTGAAAGACCCACATCGCAACGTCAGCCGCGCGATTGTGATCTCCATTGCCGCCTGCGTTGTAATCTACACCCTGGTGGGCTTTGCCGTTGCGAGCAACCTGTCTCTCGCCGAAATAGTTGAGACCCAAGACTACTCACTGGCTGCCGCCACCCGTCCTGCGTTAGGTGAGTACGGCCTGTGGTTTACTGTGGCAATTGCCATGATGGCAACCACTGGAGGCATTCTTGCCAGTATTTTGCGGTTGCCGAGCAGGTATTCCTTAAGTCTTCCTCCAGGCGTAAGGCGATGGAAAGCGATGAATCCCACGGGCGCCATCACTGATATTCAATGCCAGGAATGAAGACCAAACTTGATTTGCGGACCGCCCAGCGAACGAAGCAGGAGTACGAAATGAGTGAACATCACCACGCTGATCAAAATGAGCACGAAGCAAAAGACCCGGTTTGCGGAATGTCGGTTGATCCTCTTACGGCCGAACACCGCAGCCAACATGCTGGAAAAACGTGGTATTTCTGCTCCGCCCGATGCCAGTCCAAGTTTGATGAGGATCCAGGGAAATATCTCGGGGAGCGCCAAGAGTCTGCGAAACCCGCCGCTCCCGGCGCCATGTACACGTGCCCGATGCACCCGGAGATTCGGCAACAGGGGCCCGGCGATTGTCCGATCTGCGGGATGGGGTTGGAGCCCGAGCAAGTAAGCCTCAACGATGGGCCGTCGGAAGAGCTTACGGATATGACGCGTCGGTTCTGGATTGGCCTGTTCCTCGCGCTCCCCGTAGTTGTCATCGAAATGGCAGGGCACTTTATTGGCCTTGATCAGATTGTGTCGCCACAAGCACTGAACTGGATCCAGTTGGTGCTGGCAACGCCCGTTGTCGTCTGGTGCGGCTTGCCATTCTTTGTTCGGGGCTGGAAATCCGTCGTCAACCGCAACCTGAACATGTTTACGTTGATTTCCATTGGTACGGGTGTCGCGCTGATATACAGCCTTGTCGCCGTTCTGGTTCCGCAGGTTTTCCCCGATGCGTTCCGGCAGGCAGATGGTTCGGTCGCGGTGTATTTTGAGGCCGCTGCGGTCATTGTGGTGTTGGTGTTGTTAGGGCAGGTACTGGAACTTCGTGCCCGAGAGAAGACGTCGGGCGCCATTAAAGCGTTGCTGGATCTGGCACCGGCCACAGCAAGAAGGCTGGACGATGAGGGAGGCGAGTCTGACGTCTCTCTTGATCAGGTGAAGGTCGGTGACCGCTTACGGGTTCGCCCAGGCGATAAAGTTCCGTTGGATGGGGAGATCCTGGAAGGCCGCTCCAACATCGACGAATCTCTGGTAACCGGCGAGCCACTGGCCATCAGTAAGAAGACAGGCGACCAGGTGATTGGTGGCAGCATGAACCAGCAAGGCAGCTTCATTATGCGAGCTGACAAGGTGGGGCATGACACCATGCTTTCGCAGATTGTGCAGATGGTGGCCAATGCCCAGCGCAGTCGTGCACCGATTCAGGGGTTGGCAGACAAAGTGGCCGGCTGGTTTGTTCCGGTGGTCATCGTTATAGCCGCCCTTGCCTTTATTGTTTGGTCAGTCTTTGGGCCAATGCCCCCTATGGCCTACGGTCTTATTGCAGCCGTGAGTGTGCTGATCATTGCCTGCCCCTGCGCTCTTGGCCTGGCGACGCCTATGTCGATCATGGTTGGCGTAGGGCGGGGCGCTCAGATTGGGGTCCTGATTCGGGATGCAGAGGCTCTTGAACGCATGGAGAAAGTTGATACGGTAGTGGTTGATAAAACCGGTACGCTGACCGAAGGCAAACCTCAGGTAACAAAACTGGTTCCAGCAAACGGCTTCAGCGAAGAAGACCTGATGCGCTATGCCAGTGGCCTGGAAAAGGGCAGTGAACATCCGCTGGCCCATGCCATTCTCGATAAAGCCAAAATCATGGAACTGACCGTGCCAGATGCGGAGGATTTCGACTCGCCTAACGGTAAGGGTGTCACCGGCAAGATCGACGGAAAAGCGGTTCTACTTGGTAATCGGTTGTTAATGGAGTCACAAAATGTGGATACCTCCGCGTTTGAGGCGGATGCAGACCAGCTTCGCAAAGACGGCGCAACGGTTATATTCGCGGCGGTGGAGCAACAGGTCTGTGGATTAATTGCCATTGCTGATCCGATCAAAGAATCCACTGAGGCGGCAATTATCGCACTGCAGAAGGACGGCATCCGTGTGGTTATGTTGACGGGGGACAATCGCACCTCAGCAGAAGCTGTCGCCCGCAAACTTCATATTGATGAGGTTGAAGCGGAAGTGCTGCCGGAGGACAAAGGAAAGATCGTTCAAAGGCTGAAAGACGAAGGCCGTGTTGTGGTGATGGCGGGAGACGGGGTGAATGATGCGCCGGCTCTGGCTACAGCCGATGTGGGCGTTGCTATGGGAACAGGGACCGATGTGGCTATTGAAAGTGCGGGTGTCACCCTTCTGCGTGGAGACCTGATGGGCATTGTGGAGGCGCGCCGCTTGTCGATAGCGACCATGCGTAATATTCGGCAAAACCTGTTTTTTGCCTTCATTTATAATTCCGCCGGCATACCGATTGCTGCAGGGGTGCTCTATCCATTTGCCGGGATTCTACTGTCTCCGATTTTTGCAGCAGCGGCGATGTCACTGTCTTCCGTGAGCGTCATCGTTAATGCGCTCCGGTTGAGGCTGGTCAAATTGGATTAACGGCAGTTTTGTGAACGGTCTGGCTTTCCCCTTACCGTGGCCTCGATTTGGTTTCGGGGCGTTCGTTGTATCAGGACGGTTTGGAATTATTTCGATATGATTATTTAATTCGGATTTTTTCATATCAGGCTCCTCATTCTGAATTATAAAAATTTGTATCATAATTCATTTTGGTTTCAGGTTTGTATGTTGTACTACATGTCATTTGAGTAGCCATCATCGCGAAATATTCGTGCCAGCGGCCCTTGATTTTTTGCGAATTTAATTAGTCGCAGGAGTCAGCCTGCGGTATTTTTTTGCGTCTCTTTCAAAGCGCGATAATAGGCATTGCCTTCGCCTGTACCGATCATTAAATGACACTGAAATATCAAATAAAATAAACGCAATAATTTTAAGAAATTAAGATAGATTTTTAATTTCCAAAATATATAGTTAATTTCGCGTTCGTGTCAGCTCGCACCTCTATTGCCCCTCGCCGTGTACTATTTAAAACGACAATAAAGCGTTAGTAGCTCCCAACAGTTTCCGCTGCAAAAGCCAACGCCATTTGTTGAATCTCAGACTGTCTTGTCAGGCAATGCCTCAAGTTTTGACAAATTCCTGATGAAACCTCCACAAAGCCGTGACATGGGGTGGGCTATCGTGCCCAGTAAGTAAATGTCAGGCCGACTTTGTCAGCCGTTAAGGTGGTTTTTCATCATGAACAAATTCTTACCACGCCAACTACAAGGATTTATGGCTGCCGGCGGCCTTGCCACGCTGTTCCATTGGCTTGTGATGGCGGTGTTAATCGGTGCCGGAGTTGAGCCAATACTGGCGACCGCAAGCGGAAGTGTGTCCGGAGCCGCCCTGAATTACGGCCTCCAGCGGCGCCTGGCATTTCGCAATGCGGGCCCTCACAGGTTCACGCTTTGGCGCTATATCGGGTCTTGCCTCTTTGCATGGCTCTGTAATCTTGTCTTTTTCTTCCTCCTTAATAGCGTCTTGGCACTTTCTGTCACGCTGTCACAAATCGTGACGACAGGGCTTGTCGCTGCTCTGAACTATCTCGTATACCAAAGGCTGGTGTTCCATGAACAATCGCTTTGAAAAACCCATAGTGTCGTCTGACGGTCCATTTGATAAGCCGCTGCTATCACTGGTCGTGCCGCTATTTAACGAGCGCCCGATGTTGCCCCTTTTCTTCGACCGGGTTCTGCCTGTGCTTGCCAAGCTGGACCTGTACTGGGAAATCGTTCTGATTGATGATGGCAGTAGTGATGGCAGTACCCAGTACATTCGGGACGTGATCGCCCGAACGCCCGGCGTACGCCTTGTTAAACTGAGCCGAAATTTTGGCAAAGAAGCGGCAATGACCGCAGGGTTAGAGCATGCCAAAGGCGATGCGATGATCGTGCTCGATGCCGACCTGCAAGATCCGCCTGAACAGATTCCGGCAATGGTCGACTGTTGGCAGTCCGGTGTCGATGTGGTGCTTATGCAGCGCCGCTCACGGGCTGGCGAAACCGCCTTTAAACGCTGGAGTGCGCATCTCTTTTACCGGCTTCTGAATCGAACCAGTCGCACGAACATCCCGGTGGACACCGGCGATTTCCGGCTGATGAGTCGCAAGGCCGTAAATGCCCTGCTGGCGCTCCAGGAGCGCAATCGCTACATGAAAGGCCTGTTTGCCTGGATCGGTATGCCAACTCAGGTCATCCAGTACGATCGTGAGTCTCGTGTGGCGGGGGAAACGAAATGGGATTACCCGGCGCTGGTTGGTCTGGCTTTGGAGGGGCTCACGTCATTTTCCGTGTCGCCCTTGCGATGGGCGACGATGATCGGGCTGATTGCCGCCAGTATGGGCGCGATTTTTGGTCTGTGGATTGTGGTCAAAGCACTCATGCTGGGCGACGCCACCAGCGGCTATCCTTCACTTGTGGCTATCATCAGCTTTCTCGGTGGCATTCAGTTAATGAGTATTGGCATCGTAGGCGAGTACGTCGGCAAAACCTATATTGAATCGAAGCAGCGGCCTGTGTATCTGACAGACGAAGTGATCGAAAGCCAAGACGGTGCGCGCCAGCAGGCTACCCGCAAAACGACGGAGGCCCGTCATGTCAAAGCGGTTTAACATCTGGTTGTTGGTATTGGTTGCAGTGCTGGTTAGCCGATTCATCGGTATGGCGTTTTTTCCGTTTGCCGATACCACCGAGCCTCGTTACGCTGAAATTGCCCGCTTGATGGCCGAAACCGGTGACTGGATTACCCCCTGGTTTGAGCCCGGTGTTCCTTTCTGGGGCAAGCCGCCCTTGTCTTTCTGGGCCCAGGCTGGCGCCATCAAGATTTTCGGGGTGTCGGAGTTTTCACTGCGATTTCCTTCCTGGCTGGCAACGCTTGCCATGGTTTGGCTTGTCTGGCGATTAGCGCGCCAACTCTGGAGTGTTCAGGTGGCTCAATGGAGTAGCCTGGTGTTCGCAACCATGGCCCTCACTTATATTAGCGCCGGCGCGGTCATGACAGACTCTTTTTTGGCTCTGGGTACAACCCTTACTCTGGTCAGTTTTTGTCTGGTGATGACAGGGGACGGCGGTCGTTGGCGATGGCTTTTCTTTCTTGGGCTGGTGATCGGGCTGCTGGCCAAGGGGCCATTGGCTTTGGTTCTGGTCGGCATTCCTATCGTGCTGTGGTTGCTCATGTCATGGCGTGAAGCCATCAACAACCTGCGAAAACTGCCCTGGTGGAGAGGCACCCTGTTGACGGCTTTGCTGGTTTGTCCCTGGTATATTCTGGCAGAGCTCAAAACCCCCGGATTTCTGGATTATTTTATTGTAGGGGAGCATATCCGCCGGTTTCTGGACCCGGGGTGGGCCGGAGACCTATACGGCAGTGCCCATAACCGGCCCAAAGGCATGATCTGGATGTTCTGGTTGTGGGCTTCGTTCCCCTGGGGGGTTGTTGCGTTGGTGAGTCTGGCGCTAACGTGGTTTCGGCGGCGTCGAAACGGCTTGGTGAGCAAAACACTGTCTAATCCCGGCTTTCGTTTTTTACTATTGAGCGCGTTGGCCCCGATGTTATTTTTCACGCTCGCCGGCAATACCCTCTGGACCTACATATTACCTTCGCTGCCGTTTACGGCCATTCTGATTGGCCTTTGGGCTTCGGAATGCGAATCTTACTGGTCATCCCGGATGCGGGTTGGGTTGGTAGCGCTGGTGCCGGTATTATTGACCGCGTTCGTGGGCCTGGCGGTGATAGGTTGGACGCCAATCAAGACAGAGAAGCCGCTGATACGGTATTATCAGGGGGTCAAAGACGCCAACAGCAGCCCCTTGATCTATCTTGATGACTTGCCATTTTCAGCGCGATTCTATTCAGACGGAAATGCCCTTGAAGTGGCCAAGAGCGATTTGCGCAGCTTGCAGGCGGCCAACTCATTTCAGCGCTTGTATGTTGCGGTTCCCCGAGGCTGGTCGAATGACCAAGTGACGGATTTATCCGCGTCAGCTCAAAAAGTGATGGAAGATTATCGGTATCAATTGTTGGTCATTGAAGGATTGCTCCGTGATGAGCAACCGGTGTCTGACGCCAACGGAGTTCGCCCGAATGACATCTAACCAAGTTCTTCGCCAGAATACGGTCCAATCTTCGCTCAGGCTGTTGATTGTCGAAGATCAAGTGGACCTTGCGGAAAATCTGTTCGAATTTCTGGGCGAAGATCGCTACGTGCTGGACTTCGCTGCTGACGGATTAACCGCATTGCATTTGCTCGCCACGCAGAGTTACGACGTTATCGTGCTGGATCTGATGTTGCCTGGCGTCAACGGTTATGAAATTTGTCGGCGCATCCGGCAAGACCTGCAATGCCAGACCCCTATCATTTTGATGACCGCACTCAGTGCCCTGAATGACAAGGAAAAGGGGTTTGATTGCGGGGCGGATGATTACCTTGTGAAGCCGTTTGAACTGCGTGAGCTACAACTGCGTATTGAAGCTCTGCACCGGCGCTACGCTCCGCAGCGACCTGTTTTATCGGCTGGTGATATCCGGTTCGACCCGGGTACACTGGAAGTGGAGTTGCGTGGATTGAAAACGGCGTTGACAGGCACCCCGGCCCGGCTGTTTGAAATGTTGGTGCGAGCGTATCCAAGTTTTCTCAGTCATGAAGCTCTCAGTGAAGCTTTGTGGGGCGCCCGCCACGGGGAAACCGAGGGAAACAGCCTGCGTACCCATATCTACACACTCCGAAAATCCCTGCAGGCAGGCTTGGGCTGCGGGTTGGTAAAAACAATCCACGGTCGGGGGTACAGCTTGGAAGTACCCCCCAAAGGATATGCTGATACTCCATGAAGTCATCGTTAACGACGCGCCAGACACGGACTCTGTTTTTTGTGATCGCGGCCACCACAGCCATCTCCATGTTTACTGTCGAGTTGTTTGTAAACGACGTCGAGGGCACCATTTTGGGGCTTGAACTTAAGGCAGATGCGGAGTTTTTCTCTGCGCAACTTCAAAAAGGAGACTTTAAACCGATACATGCGGGTCGGCTGGAAGCGATTTTCCTCCCAGAAAGCGAGACTGAGACGTCTATACCGGAATATTATCGCAGTCGCGCTACGCCATTTTCCCGGGAAGTTGAGGTGGCTGGCAGAACGCTGCTGATACACGGTGAGCAGATACAGGAGCCCCGAGGCAAGCTGTTTCTGGCGCAGGATATTACCATCATGGAGAATCGTGAATCTCTGGTTCAGATGGTTTTGGTTGGTGTGGCCAGCCTGATGCTTCTCATCGGCTATTTTGTTGCTCGAACAGGCTCCTTGTACCTGGTACGTCCCTTCAAGAAACTGACCCGTGAAGTACTGGGTACGGTGCCCGGATCGTCAATGCCGCAAATTGCCACAGACTACCGCGATCAGGAGTTTTGCGATATAGCCAACGCATTCAACCGGTTTTTGTCAGAGCTTGAACACCACATCGAGCGGGAACAATCGTTTGTGAAACTCGCCAGCCACGAACTCCGTACACCTTTGGCCGTCGTGAGTGGTGCCTTGAACGTGCTGGAACAGCGTCAAAGCCTGTCGCCTGCAGATCAGAAAACCCTTGGCCGTATCCGCCGGGCCATGCAAACCATGCGGGACGACACGGAAGTCCTGCTTGAACTTGCCCGCAGTGAGGCGTCAGAGCGTAATGCCAGAGTCATTGTGCTGCAGGAGGTCGTCCAGAACACCATTGATGATCTGGAGCATGGAAACCCCGATCACGCAGGCCGGATTATTGCTTACAACGACAGTCTGGGGCTAAGAGTTAAAACCCATCCTGCCCTGGTGCGGATGTTATTGCGCAATCTGTTGCAGAATGCGCTTCGCCACACGCGTGCGGAAGTAGAGATTCGAATGACCGAGAACGGAATCTCAGTGCGAGATTTCGGAGCCGGGCTGCCCAGTACAGTCACGGAACACCTGAACGCTGTGGGAGTGCCCCACGCTATTTCTTCGGCCACCGGAGAATTCAGCAACACCACCTTTGGGTTGCTGATTGTCCGGCTGGTATGCGAGCGCCTGGGCTGGGACTTGGAGATTGCGCAATCGGGCAACGAAGGCACGGAATTCGTAATCCACGTCCATAGCCTCATCTGAGTGTATTACTCGGATAACCCATAGGCTCGTTCTCGATACAGCTTCAGCGGGAGGAGAGCATGAGCCAGTGCCTTTTTTATGGCGGCACTGTCGGGCGCGCTTTCCAGGTATCGGGTACTCCCGGTATCCGGCGAATAAACGCCCGCCAACGGTTTTTTATCGGGGCGCAAGATCGTTACGTTGTAGTCGCCGTCCATCCATGCGTAGTCGTCGTGGAACTGCATGATCGCGCGCCCGGGTGCGTCGGGAAACCTCACCAGATCACGACCAACCATGGGGTTCTCACTGCTAATGCCCATCAGTGACAGCAGCGTGGGCGCAAGGTCAACCTGACTTGTTAACGTTTTAATGCGCCGGCTATCCATATCGGCTCCGAGTATCAGCCCGGGTATGTGAAAATTCTTGATGGGGACCAGCTCATCGCCCCACACCCGCGCATCATGATCCGCAACAATCAGGAAGATTGTGTCTTTCCAGTAGTCGCTGCTTCGTGCGGTGTCGATGAAATTACCCAAGGCGTGGTCTGCGTATTTAACCGCGTTGTTGACGGTATTTTTCTCTTCGTCATAGCGTTCTATTCTGTCGTCCGGATATTCGAACGGCGTATGGTTGGACGACGAAAACACCAGGCGGAAAAAAGGCTTTCCGGCTGCATGCAGCTTCTGGATATCGTCATGTGCTTTGGCGAACAGATCTTCGTCGCTGACACCCCAGCTTCCGGTGAAAGTGGGGTTGTCGTAGTCCAGTTCATCTATGATTGAATCAAAGCCATTGCCCGTAAAAAAACTGCGCATATTGTCAAAATAGGCCTCTCCACCGTAGTTGAAGCCGGTGTCATAGCCTTGTTGTTTCAGCAGCCCCGCGAGCGTAAAGAAACCGGTTTGTGAGAGCGAGAGTTTCACCACGCTGCGGGCAGGAGAGGGCAAGAAACCGGACACCACCGCTTCGATACCTCGCACAGACCGTGTGCCGGTTGCATAAAGGTTTTCGAACCACCACCCTGAATCCTTCAGGGCTTCCAGCCGAGGTGTAACGGGAGTGCCTCCGAGGGATTCCACAAATGTCGCGCCCAGGCTTTCTTCCAGCACGATGACCAGATTAAGTGGGTGCTCTCGCGCCTTCACTGGCGTTTGAATATGCTGCGTCGGAAATTTTTTGGAGTTGAACGTGTCGTTGCTGAGCCAGGGCGCTTTCTTGACCTCATCCAGTATGTCGGACATGTCCATCTGACCGTAGGTGTCACTCGCATCTGCCTCGTGCTTGAGGTTGTAGATGGCGCTCGTCACTGACCAGGTAGAGTTGATAATCAGGGAGTTCACCATGGCGTCGGACGTCAACGCAAACATCGCGGGGTTAGCGGGGCGATGGCCAGTGGTGGAGCGAACGCACATAAAGACGGCGAGAACAACAATGGGCCACGCCAGCAGCGACTTGCGATAGCTGCGCGGATTGGTTTCCCGCGACCAGGGACGCATTAACCAGGCGAACAAAACGGTTAGTGATACGCAAAGGAGGATCCCCAGCACGACGGTAGGCAGGTAACCCTCCCAAAGCATGCTCAACACTTCTTTTGGGTATTTCAGATATTCAAAGAACAACCGGTTAGGTCGGGTATCGTACTCGGTGATGAACGTTGGCGTTGCGATCTCCATAAAGATAAATATGAACACGACGACCAGCGCCCAATACCTCGTCAGTCGCTTCCACGCAGCCCAACTGAAACGATGTCCCAGAATTGGTAAGAACAAAAGCAACGGCGCCACGGCCATGCCGGCAATGATCATATCCACCCGGAGGCCCTGCAAAAAGATGCCTGGCCATACGGGTGTCTCCGCGACCCGATCGAACTGCCATGCCACCAACAGCGCTCGGGACAGGCTGCCGATGACAAGTATGGTGAGAAACAACATCAAGATCGGTGCGTAGGCGCCGGCCCAGTTGAAACACCGATACACGCGTTCGGGCAGTGAGTGATTCTTGGGGGAAGAAAGTGACGGCATGTAGGCACTCTGCAGTTGAAGTTAATCGGAAATAGTCGGGGAATTCGCAGCTGGTGAATTCACCCGGCAATCCGGTTCATTGAAGGTAGTGTAGATTAGAGACGTGCG
>LAZR01001382.1_pt1 | contig 15398 bp, 16 predicted proteins | sample 329461 | NCBI WGS metagenome assembly LAZR01 (sample SAMN03002196, study PRJNA259156) | marine sediment metagenome | biome: sea floor; feature: Hydrothermal impacted sediments; material: marine sediment; isolation source: Loki non-amplified sample from Loki's castle hydrothermal vent sediment ...
GCAGAATCTCAAATTAAACCGATTAATGATGATCAAGGATATCAGATGGGCTTTTTTAGCCTATTTGTTTCTGGGAATTGAATAAATTTTTACATTTTGAAAAATATTGAGTACTAAAATAATAGAAAAAAAATCTCTTTTTAATGTTTTGGATATCGTAACAGCGATATCATAAGGTTTTTAGGTTTAAATATAGACAAACCAAAATCCAAGAAAAATTAGCATTCTCAGTTTCGTAAACAAACCCAATTCTATCTGAAGCCTAGTTGATCTGATAAATACGATATAGTTTATTTTTTCATTAGAATTTTATTCGTTTTAAAACAGGATATCTTCTCCCTATCCCAAAAGCACTTTCGCTTACTTTAATTGTTTGGACTAATTGTCTTCGTTTAAACTCAGAATTCAAATAAAGATTTACAACTTGATTTATCGTATGCCTATCAAACCCTTTATTTTTTAAATTTTTATATTCTGCACTAATCCCATTATCGAAAATCTCTCCTAATATTACATCTAAGACATCATATGGTGGAAGGGAATCACTGTCTTTCTGATTTTCACGTAATTCAGCAGTTGGAGGTCTTTCTATTATTCCGTTAGGAATTATCTCTTTTTCTCGATTTATCCAATTGCAAATATCATAAATTTGTCCTTTTAACAGATCTCCAGGAATATTTTTACCTCCACAGGTATCACCATATAAAGTACAGTAACCCACTCCAATCTCAGATTTATTTCCGGTTGACGCAAGTAACCAATTAAATTTATTAGAATAATACAATAATAAGTTAGCTCTAATACGGGCTTGAAGATTTTCATCAGCTATATTAAATGGTTGCTTTCCAAGATGCTCTTCTATGTTTTTTTCATAAACCGCGAATAGTTTATCAATGGGATGAATTATATATTTTATCTTTAAATTTTCGCATAAATTGCGGGCTAGATCTATACTCTCATTTGATGTAAACCTTGTAGGCATCATGATTGCAGTTAACTTATCTGAACCAAGAGCACTCGCGCAAATATATGCAGTAAAAGCTGAATCAATACCCCCACTTAATCCTAAAACCATACCTTTAAAGATACCACTTTTATAATAGTAATCAAAGAGATTCAATTTCAAAGCACTAACAACTTCTTCTCTCCAATCAACTTCATAATTTATTTCTTCAATCTTATTCGAATCTTTAATTGGTAACTCGAAAAAGCAAATATCTTCTTGAAATGATTTCGCTTTAAAGATAATTTGACCAAACTGATTCGTAATAAAACTTTGACCATCATATACAATTTCATCAAGACCACCCACCATATTAACATAAACTATAGGTAAAGATAGTTCTCGGGATCTTCCTCTAAGTAAATCACTTCTTAACTTAAACTTGTTAATATGGTAAGGTGAAGCATTTATAACGATTAAAATTTCAGCCCCATTTGTTTTTAAATTCCTCGCCACTTTCACATTATAATGCTCATCCCATACATCTTCACATATTAATATTCCAACTTTAAATCCTTTAATTTCTATTGGATCATACTTATTATCAAAAGAAAAATATCTTCTCTCATCAAATACGTCATAGTTTGGAAGTAAGCGTTTATTTACATAATTTGTAACTATTTTGTTTTCAATAACAACAGCAGAATTATAGAATCGATGTAGTTTTCCTTCTAATTCTTTTGGTTCTGTAAAGGTACCCAAAATAATTGTTGATTCTGACTCAATTCCTTTTATCTTTTCAACAGCTTCAAGATTTTTCTTTCTAATTATGGGATCATGAATGTGGTCCATGAGTGGATAACCAACAAGCGCCATCTCTGGAAAAACTATAATATCGCAATTTTCACTTGTTTTAATTATGTCAATTATTTTGGCAGTATTATAGTCAATATCGCCTACAATTGGGTTAATTTGAGCAATTTTAATCTTTAACTTACTATTTGGCATCATTAGCTCAATATTAAATTTCGGATTAATATTCTTTTCCTCTAAAAACCATAAATAAAATCAAAAAAAAAATATTTAAAAATATACTATTAGAGTTATAACCTTATGTAGCGATTCCTTTCCCAGTCGCTTACAACAAGTCGATATGCATCATATTCTTCTAATTTGGCATAATAATAATTTTCAAATGCTACTTCTCCAAATACTTCTTTCATCATTTCAGAATTTTTGAATTCTGCTATTGCTTCACTTAAGCTTCCAGGTAAGGCCTTTATGCCTTCTTTTTCCATTTCTTTTGAAGATAAATGGTAAACATTTCTGTCTTCTGCATCAGGAATTTCAATATCTTCTGAGAGAACGCCATCTAAGCCAGTCCTAATTAGTACAGCGAATTGTAGATATGGATTACCTGAAGGATCAGGACACCTTATTTCGTTTCTGGCTGAATTAGGTTTTCCATGAAAATCTGGAACTCTAATTAACGGTGATCTATTTCTAAATCCCCAAGCTAAATAAACTGGAGCTTCATATCCGGGGACTAAACGCTTATAAGAGTTTGGCCAACTACTTAAAACACCACACATAGCTCTAGCATGCTTTAACTGACCAGCCATCCATTTCTTCATAATTAAAGAAATGTTATCAACATCATTTTCATCATAGAATATATTATTACCGTTTTTCCAAAGAGATTGATGAACATGCATCCCAGATCCATTGATTCCATGAAAGGGTTTTGGCATGAATGTAGCTGTCATATTATTTTGAGCCGCAACAGTTTTTACAATTGTTTTTATAGTTATTGTATTATCTGCTGTATCCACCGCTTTATCATATCGAAAATCAATTTCATGTTGACCAAAAGCGACTTCATGATGGATACACTCCACATCTATCCCCATGGCATCGCAATATTCAGCAATCGTATACCTCGTCAACTCATTTACATCATATGGATCGTAGTCGAAATAACCCCTCATATCTGATGGTTTAAATTCTTGTTTAGTATCTGGTGTAAGCATAAAAAATTCCATTTCTGGTGCACAATAAAATGTATAGCCGTGTTCTTCCGCTTTTTTGACAGCTCTCTGCAGGATATATCTCGGATCTGCTTCGTAACGCTCTCCATCAGGTTTATATATATCACAGATCGCTCGAGCTACTTTCTTTTCTTTTCTCCAAGGGAGGATATGAAAAGTACTCGGATCTGGTATTGCTACCTTATCTGATTCTTCTATAGCACCATAACCTGTAATGGAACTCCCGTCAAAACTTTCTCCGATAACGAAAATCTCTTCAATCCTTTTTGAATTAACCTCAAAGCTCTTTATGATACCATGTATATCCGTAAACTGGAGATATATAAACTTAATATCCTCCTTTCTTATTTTCTCGATTACGGTTTCACACAATTTCTTTCTTTCAGTGTCATTTTTCTCAATCATTTTTTTTTACCTTATGTAACCATTTTAATCTTTTTTTATTATTATTCATAAATTAACGGGCTGCCACTATTCTTCTTTTGAGAATTTAGATTATTAATAACTACTACTACGTTATCCTCCACATTGGAAGTAGAATTGATTGTACTCACGTTATTGAAATTCTTGATACTATCACAATTCCACTCAAATTCTTCGCTTTTGTTAAAATTAAAGACTTTAGGTTCAGAAGCAATTTTAACATATGAGTCAAATGATTTTCCAAAGGGATTATTCATCTTATTTAAAAAAATCCCACAATTCCACTTATTGTGTTTATTTGTATCTAGAGATGTTAGACCACTTATTATTGAATGATTTTCACAGCGCTGACATATTTTCCTATCATAAGAGTATTCTTCTCCACATATCGGACATTTTAAAAACATCTCATTTACCTAATTTAACCAATTTTAAAACTTTTTAATTTTAATCTTTTATTTTAATATATTTTATGGTGTGCAAGGATCTATATAAAATTATCTATGAGTTTCAGTTTTTGTCGATATTACTGAAAAAAGTCGATCGAAACAACTTGAACACTGAATTTTATACATTATATTTATTAATCTCAAAATAAATAATATAATTAGAAAGAGAGATTTTGATTATAATATTGGGTGTTTCTTAAAATGATTGATGAGTTAGACCTTAAAATTTTGGAAATCTTAAGTAGGAATGGTAGAGAGAATAAAACTTCAATATCGAAAACTTTAGTAAAGTCTCCTAACACCATAAAAAAACGGGTTGATGATATGGAGGAGAGCAGAGTCATTAAAAATTATGGTGTCCAAATTGATTATGAGAAGTTAGGTTATGAAATTATTGCAATTATTGAACTGACAATAGATAAGGGAAAAATGATCGAAGTTGAGCGAAATATTGCTCAAGATCCTCATATATTTGCTGTGTATGATATTACGGGGGAATATGACGCTTTAGTTTTAGCGAGGTTCAAAACTAGAAGTGAAATGAATACCATGATTAAAAAGATTCACACTTTCAAGTATGTTCAGCGCACCAATACACACTTAGTTTTAAGTATTATTAAAGAAGAGGACTCATTTGCCGATTTAATTCAAGTAGATGAAGAAAAGGAATTAAAATAATTTTCTTCTTTCTAAAAAAAGATTATTAGAAATTACAGAATCCAAATTGATTCAAAAAAATAATAGTTATATATATGTAATTTATAATAAATTCAAGTCATTCCATAAAATAATTAAAAAGAGATGAATGATGAATTCACTAATTTTTTTATTATTTCATATCTTACTTTATGGTCTTGCACCTCTACTAGTAGTAACAATTTTCCGTACATTCAAGTCCACATCTTTCTTTTATTCCTATTTTGGATTTTTATTTGTCTTCACGCAATTATTTGCTGTTTTATATTCAATAAAAATTTCGGAAAACCTCGTAATTACAGGAGGAAATATTGCGTATTCTTCAATCATCCTAATTACTTTCTTTATTGGCATTGCGTCGCAAGATCCCACCGTAGTAAGAAATCTGATTAGCATTCAAGTGATATTTAACTTTATTCTGTTTTTCTTATATCAGCTGTTAGTGGTAGTTTTAAACGACCCTACAACAATTAACATATTCGATGTATCTTCTGGGATCTTCAATACAACAATTACTATTAACATAGTGAGTTCTTTCGTTTTTATAGTAGAAGTTATTATAATGTTTTACTCGCTAGAAAAGATTAAAGAACATATTAAGCCTCTTTTTATAGTCATCTCTCTGTATGTAGTGGTTTATATGGGGATACTATGTTTGGATGGATTTCTATTCCCTTTCATCGTTTCCTTCTTTCAACCAGAGTTTGGGACGTTTATAACAGGTGGGGTTCAAGGAAAACTAATTCTGGGGGTCCTATTTAGTCCTTTTATTCTTGCATTTATGATACTCCATAAAAAAAGTTTAGCATTATTCATAGAGGAATCATTCTCTGTAAGACTCTTGATTTTTCCCAAGAGAAAAAAACTCATTGAAAAGCTGCAAAAAGTAGAAAAAAATTTGAAAAAGACTGAACAAAGATACGAGGAAGCTTACAATCGTGCCACGTTCTACAAGGATTTATTTACCCACGACATTAGTAGTATCATTCAGAATATCTCAATGTCGTTCTCTTTATTAGAAAGTAACCGAAAAAACCAAGGAAAAATTAATTCTAAAAAATCTGAAGGTTATTTTAATATCATCATTAGCCAATTAAGCAGAGGAAAAAGTTTAATATCTAATATCCGGAAATTAGCTGAGATTGATAATGATGAGGTGGAATTAAAATCCACAAATCTCTTAGAATATTTATCTAGCGCGATAAATTTTGTAAAAGAAAGTATTCCACAAAAACATATTGAAATAAAACTCGAAACAGTGGAGAAGCAAATAGTTACAAAGGCAAACGAATTATTAGCTGATATATTTGAAAATATCTTGGTTAATGCAGTAAAATATAACGATAATACGGTTCCAGAAATCTCTATTAAGATTTCAAAAGCAGAGGTAAATGAAGTAATTTATGTGAAATTGGAATTCAGTGATAATGGGATAGGAGTTCAAGACTTCAAAAAAGAGAAAATCTTCTTAGAGGGGTATAAAGAATTGAAAGGAGAGAAGGGGATGGGGATCGGATTGTCACTTATTACTAAAATCATTAAGTTGTACAAGGGAAAGATATGGGTGGAAGATCGAATTAAAGGAGACTATTCTAAAGGTAGTAATTTTATCGTGTTAATTCCTGACATGATGCAAATGTAGAATACGGCATTATTAACATTACTGGAATAAAAAAACTTTGAAAATATTTCGCTTATATTAAAAATATAGAACATGTTCGAAATTAAATTTATAATCCGAGTAAGTATTTTTTAATTGAAAAGCTGTGGTGCATGAAGTTTTGAGCTTGGAAGAATTGTTTAATGATTGTATAAAATATTTCCTCCCATAAATTCCTATATTTTAAAGGAAGAATGGCTTTAACACGTTGTTGATAATAGAAAGTTTGATGAAGAAATTACTTTATCGACTAAAATATATCAATAACTGGTAAAATTAATGGTTTTTGAAAAACTAAAGATAGATAAGATAGATCGTAAAATTATTTCCATGCTTCAAGAAGATCCTAAAGTATCCCACCTCGAGATTGCAGCAAAAATTAAGAGAAGTCAACCAACAGTAGGACTGCGAATTAAAAAGTTAACCAAGAAAGGAATTCTACAAGTTCAAGCTGGTATCAATTTTAAAAAAGTTGCTTTATATTTAGCAACTGTTAAAATAACAAGTAGAAATCCTAGAGATATTATTAACATGGCTCGTTCTTGCCCTTTTATGCTTAATGCATTTCATTTAAGCGGCGATAATGATGTTCTTGTCTTTCTCGCAAGTTCTAAGCTTGAAAGGTTGTATAACATCGTAGATTATCATTTTAGGAACAATCCAGAAGTCATTAACGTTTCATTGGAAGTTGTGACTGAAATAGCTAAAGACTTTATTCTACCAATAGATCTTGAGATAGACAATCTTAATCCAACGTCAAAAAAAGGATGTGGAGCAAAATGTACTTATGAATTTAATGGTCCAAATATTGATCGATTAATATAATATTTTTCATTAAATGCGAGGTCAAAATAGAAATCCTTCGGAAAAATCCCATCACTAATATTGAGATAAATTTTGACCTTTTTTATAAATTAAGAATAAAATTCCGTCTACACATTCGATTGTTATGCCGTTGTATTTGGATGACAAATCGTATAACCCAAATTGATGAGCTTAGAAAAAAAATCATAAAAATGCATAAGAAAAAGATTTTATAAGAGTTTAAAGAAAGCAAAAAGATTAGATAACTGAATTCTCTATTAATTTAAAGATTTAGAATGGTAGTATTAGTAGAGACTTTACTCAATTACGTGAAAAGTTGCTTGAAAATTTCATTAAAACTCCTTTAATAAAGATTCGAATAAACTTATTTCAACCCCCTTGGAACTTAATATTTCTATTAATCTTCTACCCAAATTGGGCAGTTCTAGGTCGGGTTTACTTATTATTAGTCTTCTCCCTAATATCCTTGATCTAAATATTTTAATTATTACAATAGATTTCCTCCCACATTCCCGCAAGAAATCAGATAGGTGATATTGAGACATAAAATCTAATCCTAAGTTGTCACGTATAATATAATAGTTGTTCAAAGCATCAGGTAGTGAAAATTCGGCTCCTTTACCTAGAAAAAATTTGTAGACAATACTGAATAAAAATATTAATTGATCGGGATTAGAGTATTCAAGAAATTCCGATGCTGAACCGGGGAGTAGATCTCTATTTAATAAGTCGAGAATTTTATCTCTCATCATAATTATTCCTTTAATTGCATCTGTTGGCTCAGGTAGAACAGCATTCTGTAGATTTTTGTTTAATTTTTTAAATTCACTACAAAGCTCTACATATTTCAAATTCATTAACTTTGGGTTATTAACCACATCAATTAATCTTAAAAAAGCTCTTAATTTTAAATCATCAGGCAGTTTTCCAACTCTTGTTATGAGTTCAGTAAATTTTTTTTTAATTTCAGGAAAATACATGTCTATTATTTTGGTTCCTCGAACCATATCAATTAATTTTGAAATAGCCAAAAACGGATGAAGATTCTTCATCTTATCAATCCCTTTCAGAAGCTCGATAAATAAATTTTCTAACCTTTCATTTTCTTCAACCTCATCAATCAATAGAGAATACCTTTCAAATTGAAAATGTTCAAATTTTCTTATCAGCAAGATTAAAAGGTCGGTGAATTTTTCTTTTAATATTCCAGATTTTTGATTTCTGACTATTATTGAGAAAGCTCTAAACTTTGAAAGTTCAGTTAATCTATCAAACCCTAATAAAAGTTCAGGAAAACTCTCATTTAATTTCTCAACCGATTTAATTTCAAAAACTAATTCTTTATAAACTTGTAAGACAATATTCTCACCGTAAGAATTATCAATTCCAATCAAAAAATTAAAAAATTTATCACGTATTACTCCTATTCTCATAAATAATTCTACCCAACTCTCAGTAAGTTTATGTTCTTTAATAAAAAGATCTAAAAATTTTTCTTCAATTGCTGAGCGATGGTTATATCTTAAATTAGTTCCATTAAGAGAACTAATTAAGTTAAAAAAAGCAGTATTTCTATGACGATCATGGATTTCATCAAGGCGTTCTAAAAGGATAATAAATTTTGATTCGATAAGTTTAGCTTGTTTATTTATTAATTCGGACCGTTTTATACCTTGAATCAATTTATTAAATGCATAATATTTATTTTCTTCATACAATTTTTCAATTCCGTTTAAAAGATCAAGAAATTTCCTTTCAATATGGGAATATAATCCATCAACATTTCTAGATTTATAAGTTAAAGCAGCAAAAATGGGTATTTGTTTCCTGAGCTTTAAATTTTCAATTTTAGCGAGTTCCCTCATTAAATCCTCTTCTCTAAAACTAAGAGCTTTAAATTGATCCTTTATAAAATCGTTGGCTTTTTTTTCATTCAAATTTAGAAAAACACATTCTTTTTTTGTCTTAGAAATTTTTTTTGAAATCTTCTTGTATAATTTATTAGCAGAACAAGTTAAACTTACTTCCATATACCCTACAGAACGGGGAGATATATTGCATTTAAAGTTATTATATTTAAGCGTTTGAATCGTCTTATATGGGGATGTATACCCATTTTCACTTTTGGTTTTATTGAGTGCAAGTTACATACAAACTTATACTGCTCAAAAACTGTGTCAATTGACATTTTATTCTGTTTGTTATTTTTTAAATAACGAACGATACCGAATAATACATAAATATCGTGTTTATCTAATTGAGATAACACTGATTTCATCTCGAATTTAATTTTAGGTGTATTTTGATGTTTCTTTTTAAGTTCATAAGCAAGTTTGGTTAACCATTTTTTAACATCTTTTTCCCCATCATTCAGTTTGCGTTGGCTAAATTCTACAAAATTCTGGGGGTAATAAACCATATTTTCAATGTTCCCCCCCAATTTATTGATGATATCACCTGATATCTTGTTATTTCTTATGTGTAAGCGCTTTAAACACCGCAACATTTCCAGTCCAGAAATATCAGTAATATAATTGTTGCTTAAATTTAAAGACTCTAAGAGTTTAAGATCATCCAATCCCTCGATAACAGTTATTTGATTATGAGAAAGATCTAACTGAGTTAGTTTTTTTAAATGATTAACTCCTTCGATCTTTGAAATTTGATTATATTCCAAGTATAAACCAGTTAATTGAGATAATTGTTCAATTCCTTCAATTTTGGATATATTATTATGGTTTAAAGATAGAAGGTTTAGATGTTTTAAATGGCCTAGATTGCGAATTTCTGCGATTTGATTAGATCGCAAACTTAACTTATATAACTTATTTAATCTATCCAAACCGTTAATTTCGGTAATATTGTTATTTGATAAATCTAACCTTATTAAATTAGAAAACTTATCTAACCCATTAATTTCGGTAATATTGTTATTTGATAAATCTAACTTTCTTAAATTAGAGAGTCTATCAATACCTACAATTGTTGAGATGTTATTATTACTGAGATTCAACCTTTTTATATCTTTTTCATTCACAAATAACTCTATGTCAAGAATGTTGTCAATATTCTTCCCCCTTATTTCCAACATTCCATTTCTAATTTCATAGTAAACATCATTATAAAGCGCATAATGATCTTCTTCATCATCAATTAATTCATTCATAATATTGATTAAAAAAAAGTTATACAATCATATTATATATCTAATTAGATTATAAATTTTCTGTATTGAAGGGATTCTTTCTAATCTTTGATTTTGATAGATATAAAAAATGAAATTCAGTAGAATCACATGTAAAAATGAGTTTTAGGAAATACGTCCGAATTCTTAATCAACTTAAAATAATTGCCTCCAAAACGGTACGAATTGAGGATGCAACAAGAGGAAGACATCTAGAGATCGCTCTTTTGGATATCTCTGCAACTAAGTTAGCTGAATTACTTAAAGATATTTTAGATAGAAGGTATACCTAATGGAAAATCTTACAGGAGTTAGATTTTGTATTTAGTTATTTTGTAGAAGAAGTTTCTATTTTTTCTAAGACAATGAGAAAATGTTCCATTTTAATTTGAAGTTTACCTAAGATTTCATGTGAAATAGGCTTTTCATAATCGATTTGCGGTAAAATCTCTTTTATTGGTAACAGTGCCGCTTCCTTTACCAGTGCGTTAAGATCTGAACCAACAAATCCTTTAGTTTTTTCTGCGATTATTTTAAGATCGACATCTTTACTCAAAGGCACCGGACGTGTAATAATTTTTAAAATTTCGTATCTCCCTTCCATATCGGGAACCTTAATTTCTATCTCCCTATCGAATCTTCCAGGTCGTCTAAATGAGCTGTCAATGTGATCTATTTTGTTTGTTTCCGCTATGAAGATAATATCACCTCTCGCTTCAAAACCATCTAGCAAAGAAAGTAATTGAGCAATAAGTCCTCTTTCTCTTTGGCTAGTTAATTTATCTCTATTAGGAGTAATAGAATCCAATTGATCAATAAAAATTATTGAAGGTGCCATTTCTTTTGCTTCCTCAAATATTTTTCTTAGATTCTCCTCACTCTGTCCATGAAATTTGCTTAGAAGTTCTGGACCCGTAATATGAATGAAATGTGCATCAGCAGTATATGCTACTGCTCTTACAAGTAAGGTTTTTCCTGTTCCAGGTGGACCATGGAGTAAAATGCTTTTAGGTGGAGCAATTCCCATTGCTTTGAACAATTCTGGATGTTTTAAAGGTAACTCAACAATGTCTCTTACTTTTTGAATTTCATTATTCAAACCACCAATATCATTGTATGAAACTTTCCTATTTTCTATTTCGATTAGTTCCTTATATTTTTTTTCCGAAATACTAATTTTAGTACCAAGATGAATTCTAACTGCATCCGTCTTTGGAGAGAATCCGATTACTTTTAAATCCATCCTTCGACCCATCGCGTTAAAGCTTATTAAATCATCCTTAGTTAGGATACGATTTTCTAACATTCTTACTAATTGCTCAGATTTTCTTATGATTATTGACTCTCCTAGTCCTGCAAATGTCAAATGATCAGCAGGAAGTGCTTTAATTTTCCGTATTTCGATTAAATCATCTATAGAAACATTTAAATTCCTTCTTAGCAATGAGTCGATTCGAATTGCATTAGAATCTTTATCTTCTTCCATCCCAGGAAATAATAAAGCCGCTGTTTTTTTATCCCTTATGGGATTTGATATTTCAATTGCATCTCCAGTCTTTAGTTCTAATTCCTTAATTATAAAAGGATCAATTCGTATTCTCCCTCGACCGACATCATCCTTATAAGCATCCTTAATTCTGATTCTTTTTCCAATTCCCATATTTTATTTTCCCATTTCAATTTTGTCTTTATTTCAAATCTATAAAGATTAACTTGCTTTATATATTTAAATTAGTTATAAAATTTTCTCTAGACCCAAATTTTAGTAAATGTGAAGAATTTATTAGTAGGAATTTTTCGTAATCAATGGTATCAGGAGAATTCGGAGCGCGCGATAGAGACTTCGATCTAATCTGTTCTACACTTATTCTTTGTATGATTGTTTTCTGGTTTGCTATAATTTTTCATGTGTGGGGCCTATTGGCACTACTTTTGATTATTCTTTTACCCATTATACTGTGGTTTATGTATAGGTTATCAAAAACCTATGCCGATACTAGCGAAGAAACTTAATTTTTACAAGTTTTTAATAGATAATGAGTAATTTAATATTTGTCTACTCCGAATAAATGCATTTGCTTTTGAACTATTAAAATATTCAACTATTAATTTTTAAGACTAATTAACTACTTCTCCATTTGTTAATTCCATACAGTTTTCGTAATAATTTCCCCCAAGATCTCTTTCTGCATCATTAAGATAATCATACAAGATATCATATTTGGAATACTCAAAATTAATAAAATTAATTTTTTTTATCTTTTGCATTCTAAAAAAGCTTCTGATATTACTATAATTTACAGTTAGTTGCCGAATTAATGGAGCTTTATTATCTGCAACATCAGGAATTATTTTCAGAGTATAAGTGGGAGTTTTCATTTCATTTAATTTGTTAAAATTAACATCGATTATTTTAGTATCAAGTTCTACTTCGGTATCAAATAAAGTAATTTCTCTTCGTTTTAAACTACCAGTAATTATATTATCCTTAATTACAGAAAGCTTAATTTCTGCCATTTTCTTTGGATATCCCCATATTTCTCTCCCTGCAGCAAAAGCAATGTCACTATCCACATAAAGGTTAACAAGATAAGTTCCTGGTTTATCTTTATATTGACAAGATAAACTAACAACTACTTCGTTATATGGCCCAATAGTTGATTCAGGGTATTCGATAATAGTGAAATTATCTAACTCACCTATGGGTTTCAATTCATGTGGAATAAATTTTCGTTTTATATCAATAGGACAACGAAATCCAATATTTAAGGAACGTATATTATTATAAAAATAAGGTGGGGGAGGATAAAGTCCGCATTGAATTGGAATAGAGTAATTTTCTGCTCGTATATATTCTAACATAATTAATCTATTATAATTTAGTATTGTTAGTATTTATGTGTTTAAAAATCAAGATTAAAAATCCACAAAAATTTCACTCTATTAACCCCAGGCAAATCTATTATGTAGTAATTGATGGAAGTTTAATACAAATTAAATATGGTAAACATTATGATTTGTTCCTTAATTCTTGTCTACTAACTCTGTAAGATCTATCTTTTCTGAAACCTAATCTTGACTTGGAGTTAATTTTCTTGTTCCTTCTAATTAAAAGTAACCCAAGAAGTAGGAAAACTATATCAAAAAGCACATCCTTAACGTAGAGAAAAATTCCTAAGTAACCAAAAAACAAATTTATAGTTACGGTTATAATTCCATATGACATAGAGATTAATCCAAATAAAAATAATGAAATACCTATAAGAACAGTTAAATCAATTCTTCTCTTCATTTCTTAATCTACAATCTATGATTTGAGTTTTTACTTAATAATATGAAATCTAAGTATTTAACAGATTTCCTTCCTTAAAATTTCACATTATTATAAAATTCATTCAAAGTATCTTGGACAAATAATGCGAGAAAGATGATTGTCGATGTAATTTTGAATTATCAAGAGAACTTTGGGAGTGGGTAAAAATTGTATGAGATTAGAAAAAGCAATATCAAAGGAGAAGGAGTTTTTGCAACACGAAATATAAAGAAGGATAAACATATCTTCAATGTTAATTTAAGTCTACTTCCGAGCCATACTTTGGAAGAAATCGATAAAAATCCAAAACTAAAAGCTGATGGTGATCATTCAGACTATGTGGGTCATGGTAAGTATGTTATTGATTTTTCGCCCGCATCTTATATGAATCATTCTTGTGCTCCAAGCTGTTATGTAAAAATGAAGACAATCGCTAGTAAGGATGTTTATGCATTAAGAGATATTGATAGGGGGGAAGAATTAATTCATGACTACACTTTAACGTCTGTTGATCAATTCGCTGGAATGGTTTTTTGGGCAGAAAAATGTAAATGTGGGAGTAAAAACTGCCGAGGAATACTTACGGGTGATTTTTTCACGTTACCAAATGATATCCAATTAAAATTTTATCGAAATCTTCCACCTTCTATAATCAGACGATATCATCACCGTTTTAAAAAGTTAACAAAAAATTTATAGTTTATAATAAAATCTTAAACAGAAATTAAAAGGCCTGATAATTTAGTTAATTTAGAGGAATTGTACCTTATGGGTAATAAAATAACAGAAATTAAAGGGCTTGAAAAGTTAATTAATTTAAAAATGTTAGGGATAGATGATAACGGTTCCTTTAATTCCAATTCTAACGACGTCTTAGAAAGGATGAAAAAAAGGCGTTGATATTTATTATAGAAACAATCTTATTTAATCCTTTGAAATATCGAAATCGTATATCTTTAACAAAATTAAGAAATTGTTCATTATTAGGGGAAAAGATTTTAGGTTAAATTAAAAATTGTTTAATAAAAAGACAACTTGCATTTGAATTGTTCAGTAATAATTATAGTAATATATTTTGTTTTGGCACTTAAACCTTCAAATTTAAAAATTTTTCAAAATAAAACAATAAGTTTAAATGTAAGTTCATACAATAATAAAAAAATTTCACAAATAATTTGAATCAGTGTTTCTTTGTTTACTTTCTCTCATTTTTTTTGTCGAAACTTTTAGAAAAAACAAAAAAAAGTCTCATTTTATTCAAATAAGTTTAAATATCTAAGTACATATATAAATAGTAAGAATAACGGGAATTAATTCCCCAATAAATAAACATTAGGTATAAAACTAATAAAAAAAAATAATATAGTTCAAAATAAGAGGTGTTGAATATAACAGTCCAAGAATTATATAGGACATGGGAAGAAATTTGCTTGGAAAAATTAGAAGAAATAGGCAGATCGTCAGCCGCAGAATGGGCTACAGCGATGGGATACGAGGAAAACCGAAATGGAGTTACTACGGTTATAAAAAGGATTAGAAAAACGATGCCTGAAAAATTAAAAATTTACTTTGAAAAAAGACCTAGGTTGTATGAGGTCAATAAGGAGATTTAATATGTCGTTAAAATGCCATTCATGTGGGGAAGAGTATCATTATGATATGAAGATCTGCCCCAATTGTGAAGATGATGCAGTTAATAGTGGATTGATATCCTTTGACGGTTTAAGTAATAACTGGAGATGTAATATTTTTTTAGAAGTAAATAGTCTTACATTTGGGACTAAAACTAAATAATTTGGAGTAAAGAGAAATGAATAAATGTCCTCATTGTGGAGAAGAATATTCTTATGGCAGGAA
>LAZR01001383.1_pt1 | contig 15393 bp, 12 predicted proteins | sample 329461 | NCBI WGS metagenome assembly LAZR01 (sample SAMN03002196, study PRJNA259156) | marine sediment metagenome | biome: sea floor; feature: Hydrothermal impacted sediments; material: marine sediment; isolation source: Loki non-amplified sample from Loki's castle hydrothermal vent sediment ...
TCTTTTCTCCTTATGAATGAATTTCATGACGGTTCTTGTTCTGTTTGAGAATTATAAAAATCCCATAAAATCTTTGATTCTCCTGGGAATATCTTTAATTTCAACGTCGATTTTTGAAAGCATTAATTTTAATATGCTCAGCATCAATACTATCTTAACAGCAATTTTCCAAATGCTGATGCCTCCAGGCCACACATACCCCATAATAAAAACGCTTGCTACTGCAGTGATAGTGAAAAAAGCTAATTTTTTAAAGCCATAATTCATAGGAAATACTTTTTGTCCAAAAATATACCCGCTTATTAACCCAGTTGCTTGACCCAAGAGGAGCCCAAATGCCGCCCCCATGATCCCGAAAGATGGAATAAGCATGATTTGAGCTGTAATCGTAACAGCGGCCATGATAAAAGCGCATAAGGATGTATAATATGTTTTTTTTGTCCAGTAGAATGAATTGTGAAAAAACAAATAAACACCGCCCATAAAACAGGATAAAGTAATAATAGGTATGATTTTGTAACTACCATGATACATTTCAGAAAAGAATAATAAAATGACTTCTTCGCTAAATAGACTCAAAAAGACAAAGGCACAAGTCATCAGTAGATATATATAGAGAAAGATTCTGCTAAATTCTTCTTTTGCAGTGCTTAACGGTTTTTCCTTAAGAAGAATGAACATCCGGGGAGAATAAGCTGCGGCAAAAGTGCTCACTATGGCGCTCATAGCAAATCCGATATTCGCTCCAAAATAAAAAACACCCACTTCGCTCGCTTCAACAAATTTTTCAAGGATATATATACCGGCGCGGCTTCGTATAAAATCTAAAAAAATATAAGGCATTAAAGGCAGAGAGAAAATGAGAGCAGGTTTAAGTAATTTCCAATCAAATTTAAAAAGATATTCTTTTCTAATCATATAAAAAAAGAGCCAGAATATGATAAATGCTGCAATGAAGTGGCCCGTTAACAAGCCTTTAAGCCCCTTTCGGAGAATACCAAGAAACAGGTAAACAAAAGCCACAATTGTTGTTGAGCTTATAATGACCAGGGCTAAAATATGTTTTGGTTTTTCTTTTATCCTGAAAATAGCATTTACTACAGGCATGGGTATGGTTAAAAACATAATCCCTAAACTGATTGCAAATAAAGGATAAAAAGGTAAGTTCGAGTTTGGAAAGAAAATGGAAACAAGTGATTGTCCTTGTATTGATATAAGGAGAAAGAGAAATAATCCAAAAGTGATGACATAAATCAGGGTGCTGCCGATGAATCTTTTTCTCTCTTCTCCCTCAAGGTCGACATAGAACCTGAGCGTAGAACCATGTATGGTGGAGGTAACAATCGTGTATGCGAAATTGGAGAATAGAAGGATCAAAGCTAGATACCCATACTCTTCCGTGCTTAAAAACAGAGCTACTATGAAGAGAATTAGAAAACTGAAACCTTTTTGGATAGCGTTAGCCAGGGCATAAAATACTGTATTTTTTAGAACTACTTTTACTGACATTAGATAGGGGAAATAGGATATAGAGCTATTTTTTATCTTTCATTTATTGGGTTTTGCTCTGTGTCAAAAACAGGAGGTTCATATGCTATAGATTTTGGTTCTATAAGTATGAAGATGCTTTTCAATCCAGGGGGCTGTAATCTTCAATCCTTCTTTAAGGGTATAACGAGGTTGCCAGCCCGTCAGTTCCTTTGCCAGAGTTGCATCGCATAAAAGGCGGTCAACTTCACTCTTATCAGGTCTTAATCTTTCTTTTTCGCAGACAACCTCAGCCTTTTTCCCGGTAACACGAAAAAGAGTATTCACAAGGTCTTGAATGGATATCTCCCTGCCTGAGCCTACATTCACCACACGGCCAATTGCTGTGGGAGCATCAGCTAATGCTAAAAATCCCGAAACTGTGTCCTCCACAAAATTGAAATCTCGAGTTGGATGAAGTGCACCTAGTTTTATCTGTTTGCTTCCCTGAAATAACTGAGTCAATATGGTTGGAATCACAGCCCGGGCCGACTGTCGGGGCCCATAAGTGTTAAAAGGTCTAATGATTGTTACCGGGAGATCAAAAGAACGATGGAAGCTTTCGGCAAGCATATCTGCACCGATCTTGGTAGCCGAATAAGGAGATTGTCCTTGTAAAGGATGTTTTTCGTCAATAGGTACGTATTGGGCTGTGCCATAGACCTCGCTGGTGGATGTGTGAATTAGGCGTTTAACTTTGGCCCTCATAGAAGCGTTGAGTACATTCAATGTTCCACCCACATTGGTCTGAACATAACTATCCGGCGCATGATAGCTGTAAGGGATAGCGATGAGGCTGGCCAGATGGAACACAATCTCCTGGCCTTCTGCAGCCTCCAGAACCCGATTGGGATCACGAATATCCCCTGGAAAAATTTCTATGTTTTTCATTAGATCAGGATTTGTGTGATCCAACCACCCCCAGCTACCAAAGGAGTTGTAGTAGACAAACGCTCTAACGCGTGCACCTTCTTTGGCCAGTTTTTCAGCAAGATGGCTTCCAATAAATCCATCCGATCCAGTAACCAGTACTTTCTTATTTTTCCAAAACTGTCCCATTAAGAATCCTTAATATCATCCTTAGCCTTTTCAAGGTCCTCCATCTTCCCGATATCAATCCAATATTCGTGGATTGGAAAAGTTGTAAGGGGAAGTCCTTTTCTCACTAATTCGTTTATTAAATCGGTCATATTGAATTCTGTATCTTTTGGAATTACAGGCAGAACTTCAGGATTGATCATATAAATTCCGGCATTGCAGAGTAATTTTTGTTCGGGTTTTTCCTGAATTCCTAGAAGATAATGCCCGGACAGATTTAGAACACCATAGGGTATGTTGAACTCAAATTGAGTTGCGGCCACAGTCATAACACATCTGTGCTGATTATGAAACTCTATTAATCGAGCAAAATTTGTTTTTGTTACTATGTCTGCATTTATAACAATAAAAGGCCTTGAAGGAGCCTCGGGTAGGAGTGTCAATGCTCCGGCAGTACCTAGCTTTTTGTGCTCTTCTAGATACTCAATTTTTACGCCTTGGCTAGCATATTTTTTTAAGTAATCTTCGATAACTTTTGCTTTGTAGTTAACAGATATATAAATTTTTTCAATGCCAATTTCGACAAAGGCATTAATGATATTTTCTATAATGGACTTATCTCCTATATTTAGCATAGGTTTCGGAATTTTTTCAGTGATAGGTCTTAACCTTTTACCCTCACCTCCAGCCATTATAACAGCCGTCTGACAATCACTCTTTTCAGAAACAAGGTCTGTAATAGTCATCAGATTGCGCGGGCGACCTTTTTTGTCAATGATAGGTATATTCCTGACCATATATTTATTCATTAATTCTTTGACTTCTTCTTCAGAAGTACCTAGAGGTGCAGTCAAAGGATTTGTCCACATCACATTTGAAACTGGTTCTTCTAAAGATCGAGCCGCAAGGATGAAACGTCGAATATCACCATCTGTTACTGTACCGATTAGTCGACCTTGAGGATTCACAACAAGGGCAATTCCCTGTTTGTTTTGATTGATGACCTCCATACACTCCCGGACTGTAGAGGCCTCTTTTAGACAAAATTGATTTATGTCTTCATTTTTCATTTTGAATGTATTTAATAAGTCATTTTCTTTTGGAGCAGTGCCAGATTGATATCAATTGTCGCTAATATATTGGCAATCTGTTTTCCTGCATTACCAGCTCCGTATGGACTTTTACCATTATGGCATTTTTTTCTGAATTCTTCATCATATAATGCTTTTCTTATAGCTGCTAAGATCTCATCTTTATTATAATCCACATCAATTATATTATCACCTCTCAAGCGGCCCTTTTGCCTCGATCCTATATTTACTACAGGACAGCCCATACTAGGAGTTTCTTTGATACCACCTGAGGAATTTCCCACACATACCCCTCTTCCAACTCTTCCACAAAGATTCAGGGTTCCATGAAAATAGAAACGCCCAAGGCTCTCATGAATTTTAATATTATTTAGCTTTTCTTTCCTTAGCTTTTCAATTTCCTTGATAATCCGTCTTCCTCCAGCATCATTGTTCGGGTAAGTCACAATAACTTGACATTCTTCTTTGGCCAGAATTCGCATGGCTTCCAACGAGGGTTTAACCTGATTTGCAGCGTCCTCAAATTCTGTGGTTACAGAATGCTGCGTAAAAATAACAAGAGGCATATCACGGCTCATTCCGTACTTTTCCTTGAGCTCTTTCGGATTTGCAAAATCCCCAGAAACAATAAGGTCAACAGCAGGAAATCCCACATTAAAAACTCTCCAGGGCTCTTCACCTAATCGGCGTACTCGATCAGCAGCCTTTTCGTTAGTAGTAAAATGAAGGTGAGCCAACTTAGTCATCGCATGCCGGACTGAATCATCGAGAGCTCCACCTTCGGTGAGGTCTCCGCCTTCAATATGGGCGGTAGGAATATTCATCTGTGTTCCGCTGATGACTGCTGAAAATCCCTCGAATCGATCAGCATAGACTACAAGGAAATCAGGCTTGATTTTATCAAGAATACGGCTCAGGCTTAAGACGCCTGAACCGATTGCCTGGGCTGTAGAAAATAGAGTATCTTCCTCCATGTCAAGTTTCACTTCAGCATGAACCTTAAATCCATCTTCCTGAATTTCCCGGAGTGTATAGCCAAAATCTTCTTGAAGATGAGCCCCAGAGACCAGAAGGAAATATTCAAGATTTGGATGGGCAGCGATGGCTTTCAGGATAGGATATTGAAGGCCATATTCGGCTCTATTCCCTGTAAAAACCGCAATCTTTCTTATCGGCGGATTCATTTTTAAACAAGATCCTTCAATATTAAGCGTAATCCTTCAGATAGATTATACCTTGGTCTCCATCCGGTAAGCTTGACAAGAAGGCTATTATCAAGAACCAGCATTGACTTCAAAGACTCTAACTCTTCCTTTGATTGAATTCTATCAATCGGAATAGAAGCAGCCTTGCATGCTGTTTCTGCAAGCTCTTGGACAGATGACCCAATTCCTGTTGATAAATTAACAATATAACATCCAGCCTTATCTATTGAAACAAAAAGCCTAATGAAACCTTCAATTACATCATCGATATATATAAAATCTCTTATAGGGGCCAGGCTACGGACAGCAATTTTCCCACCATTTTTTACCTGCTTTAGAATTGTCCCCACGACTGTGGCTGGATGAACGTCTGAGTCGTAGACATTACTCAAGCGAGCAATAATGCAATTCAATCCAAAGCTATTAGCATAACCTTGAATTATTGATTCGGCGGATAGTTTTGTAGCCGAATAGATATTTTGAGCAATGGAAGGGTTTTGCTCTCTTGAAGGTCTTCCACCTTGATCGCCATAAACAAGCCCGGTTGATGGGAAGACAAATCTGTTTATCTTATTCTTTATACAAAACTCCAAGACCTGAACTGTCAATAAAACATTGGATTCAAAAGCTCTTATTGGGTTCTTTCCACACTCTTCTGTATGGGCTATCCCAGCCATATGAAAGACAGCACCTTTCTTTTTTTTGAGTGAGATAAATTGGGATAGTGCCTCGTCTACTTTGTCTTGAAAGTTGCCAAGGACAAATCGAAAAGACTCATTTTCGATTGCTTTATCATATGAGCTTGGAGGCGGATTACAGTCTATCCCGACCACTGATGCTCTATTAGCCAGAAGAGTTTTTACTAATTGTCGGCCTAAGAATCCACTGGCGCCTGTGACAAGGATCTTATATTCAGATAGATTACTAGTTTTCAATATCATTTGGCTTGACCTGATGATCCTTCTCCAAGTCTATTGTTGTTCTTTTACCCAGCACCTTATCTAAATAGCGAGCCAAAATGGGACCAGTACCTGGTCTCTTTACCCAAGTATTTTCCAAAGTAAATGTTTCTCCTGACTTAATCGGAGCTATTGTAACAACAGAGGCGTAGGCAAAGTCAATGACAGGTTTTTCTTCCGGCAAAATAGTCTTATGTCCTCCTAAAGCAGAGAAGATGGCCTTTGATCCTTTGACCAATTCCTCCAGTTCAGAAGGCTCTATAGAAATAGGTACATCTGGTCCTGGCCACTGCCGACTGATTGTAAAATGCTTCTCTACTGCACATGCCCCGAGCGCAACAGCACCGAGAGATGTATAGATTCCAATAGAATGGTCACTTAGACCAACTGGTAAATTGAAAGCATTCTGCAACTCATTAATTGCCCCTAACCGGACTTTGTCGTAAGGTGTTGGATACATCGAGGTACAGTGCATAAGCATGAGAGGGCAATCAAATTGTTGAATTGCATCTACAGATCTTCTTATTGACTCTATGTCGTTCATTCCGGTAGATAAGATTATTGGTTTGCTCATTTTAGCAATATGCTTAAGTAAAGGAATATTGTTGCACTCTCCAGAACCAATTTTAAAAGCTGGGATATTCAAAGATTGTAAACGATCTGCTGCTTCCCTGGAGAAAGGAGTACAGAGATAAATTATTTCTTTTTCTTCACAATATTTTTTTACATGTTTCTCTTCATCCTCAGTAAGTTCACATCGTTTAATAATATCCCACAATCGCTCCTCAGATATCTTTCCAGGCTTCATATCTGTTGGAATCATTTCTTTCTCTGTAATATGGCATTGAAATTTCACGCAGTCGGCTCCTGCAGCAGAGGCAGCATCCACCATTTGAATGGCTTTTTCCAATTCGCCCTCATGATTGATTCCCACCTCAGCTATGACGAAAGGTGGATATTTCGGTCCGATTTTTCTCTGTCCAATTTGTATTTCTTTCATTATTAAGTCCTCCTATTCGCCATTACCATGCAGTCCAACCTCCATCTATTATTAGATTGGTACCTGTCATATACCGAGAAGCATCACTTACCAAGAAGAGTATTGCTCCGTTATAATCAGACCAGACAGCCATTCTCCCTGAAGGAGTACGATCTACATATTCTTTATGAAATGATTCTTCCTGGCCATCGTACACGCCTCCCGGAGTAAGTAAATTCACTCTAATATTGAATTCTCCCCACAAAGTCGCCAGATATCTGGCTAAACCTGACAGTCCTGCTTTGGATACCGAATAGGATGCTGGACAATTTAAAGGATCAGTTCCCCCATAGATATTTTTTTTGGGAGAACAGTTCTTGTAAATCCTCTGGTCAGGTCCTACCAATCCATACGTGGACGAAGTTAAAACCACTGCTCCTTCCTTAGATTTTTTCATATAATTTGCAGCTTCTCGGCAACATAAAAAAGCTCCTGTTAGATTGCTGTCCAGCACTTCCTTCCATGTCCTAGCTAGATAATCCTTGAAAGGCCTGTAATATCCCTCAGGTTTTGCCATTACATTATAAATTAAGATATCTATTTTTCCATATTTATTATAAACACCCTTGAACAGCGCTTGAATTTGCTTCTCCTTAGTTACGTCACATTTATACCCCATTAACTGAGAATTCGTAAGAGTAGTTATTACTTCTGCTAGTTTCTTACATTTTTCTTCATTTTTATCAGCTATAACTACTTTTGCTCCTGCAAAGCCTAATGTCCGCGCAAACTGCTGCCCCATCTTGCCAGCACCACCAACAATGACCGCAACCCTGTCTTTTAAATCGAAAATATTTTCTGGTTTTTCCAAAGGTTTAATTTTTTTATACTCTTTAGTATTCATGAAATTACCCTCTAAGCCTGAAGTGATTTATTGTATCGTATCATAAACTCAAGCATTTTAAAGTCAAGCTCGGTGTCGATGTCGATGGCTCTTTCAGGCGGCACTAAATACAGGAGTGTCCTCTTTGGGATTCGTGCTTTTTCCTCCATAAGAGCCCTTCTGGAATAGATCCAAACTACAGTATTTAAGTCATAAACCGCATTCAATAGCGTAAGCAATCAACGGTTTATCAAGGATCATTCGGATATTTTTTCCAGGAACTCCTTTTGATCCTCCACGTGCGGGAATCACACCGAGAACCATTTTATCTTTGTTTATCATAGCTCTATATGTCGTTTTTCTTCTGATGAACGTTTTGCAGCTAGTGCAACCTGAGTTACAGCGATTCCGACATCAAGATCAACTAAAGGAGCCTTTTTCCCCTCCAGAACTTCAAGCCATTGTTTTATTTGTTCTCTGTAAAGCCAGTCCCTTTCAAATCCATCAGGGTCGTTCCAACGTTTCGTTGTTCCGTCAGTCTGTATGATTTCCAGATACCCTCTTCCATAATCCCAGATGATAGTCCCTAAAGTGCCCATCACGCGGGTAAACCATTCGTAGTTCCTTTCAAGGTAGTTCAAATGCATGTGACTCAAACGGTTGCCCTTGTGCTCTAATGTAATATCGGCCATATCCTCGGTCTCGATTTCCAGGTCAGAATAATGACCACATATACAGCTCACTTTGTCAGCCTGACCTAGAATAGAAATGGCAATGTCAATTTCGTGGCATAAGTCCAAAATAACTCCACCTCCTAAATTCTTTCTGGCGGAGTAGCTTTCCCGGTAATCGGCATCTGGACGCCAATCAGGAAGATACTGTCCCACATAACCCTGGAAATTTAGAGGTTGGCCAATCTTTCCGGATTTGATTAATTTTATAAGTTCCTTGTATCCAGGATGATGACGCATCTGAAAGCCAACCATAACGGGTAGATTCTTATCCTGAACAATTTTCTTCAGCGCTTCAATCCCCTCAAGTCGATCTGATACCGGTTTTTCTATTAGGAAGGGTATCTCAGCTTGAGCTATGGCTGTCGCAGTCTCAACATGAAGAGCAGTGGGATTCGCGATAATAGCAAAATCAGGATTTTCCTGTATTGCCTGACCTAGATCTTTAAATACTTTAATATTATATTTTGCATCAAATTCATTTGAATATCTTGCTTCGCCACTTCTCCAGCAAATATTTTCAACACTCCTAGTCTCATTTAAGAGACGTAAATGACGCTTGCCGATTGAACCTAAACCTATGAATAAGACCTTCATATTCTGTAATTTTCTATGAGTTGAATGTTATTGCAGGTGACTTAAAGTTGTGCAGAAATTTCCTCCTTTTACGATATCTTATAAACATTTAGCCCTTCTTTTTTGTATTTCCTCTTACATGTACTGCACTCTGCCTTTTCTTTGGAGTCAATAGAGTTTGATAAGCTAAGTTTTGTTCCACAATAGCACATCCAACCTTGAATTCTGGCTGGAACTCCATGAACTAGTGCGTAATCAGGCACTTCTTTATTTATCACCGCCCCAGCTCCAATAAATGCGTACTGTCCTATTGTAGTTCCACAGAGTATGGTTGAATTGGCTCCTAAAGATGCCCCTTTTTTCACCAGGGTTTTTTTGTATTCATCTTTTCGAGGCCAGTGACTTCGAGGATTTATAACGTTTGTAAAGACCATCGAGGGGCCGCAGAAAACATCGTCTTCCAAAATTACACCTTCGTATACAGAGACATTGTTTTGAATTTTAACATTACCGCCAATCGTAACATTTGGTCCAATGACTACATTTTGTCCAATATTGCAGTTATTTCCCATTTTTGTGTTCTTCAAAATATGAGAAAAATGCCATATTTTCGTGCCCTCTCCGATCTCAACATTTTCGTCCACAATTGAAGTATCATGAACGAAGTATTTCTTACTAGTTTCATATGTAAACCGATAAACTTTTCCGTTTTCTTTAAGAGATTGTTGACATGCCTCCAATATTTTAAGCACTCTGAGGCCACTATTGCCATCTGTTATGGGAGTTTTTCTTGACGTGATACAGTCGATAAAATGTTCACACTCTGATTTAAGTGGTTCTTTTTCCTCAATCTTTAGGGGTTGAGCTTCCTCCGGGCGAGGAACTGGAAGTCTTTCAATCCAGTCGATTTTATGACTGTATGAAAACAGCTTATCCTTAGGATTAACGTCATCAAACATAATCATTTTTTTATCGCCAATAATTACCAACTTCTGTTCTTTATAGGGATGAAGCCAGCTTACAAAAATATGAGATTTGGCTCCACTGGGGAAATTCATAGTAGTGACAGTTACATCAGCAATATTCGGATTAAGATAATTCCCCCCATGGGCGGAAACTTCTTCAGGCATTTCATCTAATAGTCCAATAATTACAGATATATCGTGAGGAGCAAAACTCCAGAGAATGTTTTCTTCTGTTCTGATTTTTCCTAGATTCAAGCGATTTGAATATATATAGTTGATTTTTCCCAATTCTCCTTTATTAATCATTTTTTTCAATTTAATTACAGCAGGATGATATTCAAGAATGTGCCCCACCATAAGAATTTTATCTTTTTCTTCAGCTAATGAAACTAATTCCTTGCCTTCTTTATAATACAGAGCAATAGGCTTTTCTACGAATATATCTTTATTTGCTAAAAGGGCTTCCTTGACAACTGCATAATGGGTTGCAGCAGGTGTGGCTATAACAACAGCATCGATTTCAGGTTTTTTTAATAGCGTTTTATAGTCATTATACACAGCTAAATCAGGATGTTTTTCTTTGAACGATTTCAGTCTTTTTCCTTCAACATCGCAAATTGCATTAAGTGAATTTAATTCATAGAAATTCCGAACAAGGTTTTTCCCCCAATACCCACACCCTATAACTGCAATATTTTTATTCATTTTTGTGCCACTCCTAATTCTAACATGTAAACATTTTATGAGCTGTGACCAAGAAAAAAGTCTAACAGCTAATTTTATAAATTTATCTCAAATTCAGTATTCACCTGTAAAATACTACGAAAACTCAGAGTAACTCAATGACAAAGAATTAATCATTTTTGAAATGCTACCGCCGTTATAGCGATTAGTTTATATAGTAGAGATTTCTATTTTGAATCCTGGAAAGTTTCGAACATAGAGATTTGAAGGGCGGATTTATATTCATTTTCTCTCAACTTTTCACTTTTTGCTTTTCGAGAAATTCGAGGAAGAAGGCAAGTATTGTGAAGATCAGGAGGCTGAACATGCCGGCAATCAGGACATTGAGTTTCTTATTGGGAGCTACAGGCCACAGAGAAGATGTTGGCTCTTTAATGAATTTAGCATAATCTATTCTTCCTTTTTTTTCTTCTAGATTGCCAATTTCGTTTTCTAGCTGATTTCTTCTCTCTTCCTTATTCTCTATTTTCAAATTTATATTCTCTTCTTCTATTCTTTTACTGCTTAGTAGCTCAGTTAATTCACTATGATATTGTAAGCTTTGTTGAATTTCATTGGAATAAAGGAGCATAGCTAAACTTTCCGATTCGCTCCTATTTTCTTTCTTTAAGCTCAAACGTTGTTCTTTTTCTAGCGATACAACTTTTTTTCCTATGTCACTCACTTCTTTTTCAATCCCCTTTTTTCTTTGTTTAATAATATTAAGCTTATTCTTATTTATCTTGATTTCTTCCTCTATTCTCGAATTTTCTATTTGCCTTGATTTTATCTGCGAATCAACCTCTTTTAATTCAATATTCACTTTTTTATCTAATTCACTTTTTAAATGGTTGAGAAGCGAATGGAGGATTAATTTTGCTTTTTCAACATCGTTTTCTCTTATGGATACCAGCACCAAATTTGTATCTATAAGGTTCTCTGCCTTCAATTCCGGAAATTTTCTTATATCCAGGTTCAATTCAGCGGCAATTGTATTATTATAGGAAGCTTCATTAATCTGTCCTGATATTTGTTTGGGGTCCACGACTACAACCTCCTCAAATTGCCCAGCTTCAGTCCTGACAATAAATTTGCTCGGCTCAATTATGGCATCAATTTGCCACGTCGGAGGTAAAAGGAAGCTAATTACACCAGATGCAATGACTAACAAGAAAGTAGGGAGTATGATAAGCCATTTTCTTTTCCAGATAATATTTAAGAAATTCATTAATTCAATTTCGTTTTCATCCATGGTTCGCACCTTTTTAGGTATTAAACTAAATTAATTTACCTGAAATTTCAAGGGAAAGTTTCCCTTTTTAAATTGGGCGTAACAAGTCTAGATATCTTGTTTGAGATTCCATATTTTATGGCGATCTATAATATCTAGAGGAGTGTAGTTTAAATCGATGCATGCTTTTTCAATCGTTTCATTAAACTTTAATGGGGAGAGACTAAAATGTTCATTATGGATAATGATATATTGAGGTTTATAATATTCTATAAATTTGATTAATGATTCATAAGTGCGATTAGGGGCCTTCCGAAAAATAACAAATGGTCTTTCAGTAAGAACATGGATTTCCCCAACATCATCATATTGAAAAGCAATAAGGTCATCTTTTTTTGTATTTTGTTTTATCCATTCAATGAGATTAGATATACTTAGTCTTTCATAGCCTCCAAAAATTTGATTCTTATATATCCATTTATCACTGATAAACCGACAGTTGCTATTGACATTCCTCCAAAGAAATATGGTTGAGATAATAAGAATTACAAAATATAAGACATGACTCTTTTTAATATTGATTCTATTTAAGTTTATTTCCGGAGAATTTTTAGTTTTATTTCTGAATAAATTTATTAATACAAATAGAATAATTATGATTGAGAGAGTAATCGGAGAATAAAAGTGCCTTATTTTTGCTATATTAAAATATTGTGCCCAAAGAATAGATAATGAATATAGCATAATAAAAACAATTAAAAAATTATACTAAAGTTTCTTGGGATTTTCTTATTGAATATGCTGTACAGAGCGAATAAAAAAATCGAAATTACTATAATTACTAAGTATGGAAATGACATTTGATAATATAACTTATGTTTTATTTGTGTTTTTGGAGTGAAGTAAGCCCAGGAGGACCATTTTCCTGTTGCCATATCTTTCCTTGCTCTCACACGCCAGCGGAACCGTATTGCTGGCAAATCTTTTCCTGCTTTCCTGGTTATCTTTTTTGAATAGAATTCTTCTATTTTTGCTCCTCCATCTGTAGTAATCTCTATTTCATAATTGGATGCTCCTTTGACCTCAGTCCAGTGGAATCTTGGGCGTCGTTCCACTACTTCATCCCCCTTCGGTGATATCACATATGCCTGCTCTAATGTATCTTCTGCAATGAAGTAAGCCCAGGAGGACCATTTTCCTGTCGCCATGTCTTTCCTTGCTCTCACACGCCAGCGGAGCCTGGTATCAGGGAGATTATAATTTGCTTCAAAGATTGTTTTATTTGAATAGAATTCTTCTATTTTTGCTCCACCGTCCGTGGTAATTTCTATTTCATAACTGGATGCTCCTTTGACCTCAGCCCAGTGGAATCTTGGGCAGCGTTCCACTACATCATCATCCTTCGGTGATATCACATATGCCTGCTCTAATGTATCTTCTGGAGTGAAGTAAGCCCAGGGAGACCATTTTCCTGTCGCCATATCTTTCCAAGCTCTTACACGCCAGCGGAGCCGCGTATGCGGCAAATCATGATTTAATGATAAGATAGTTTTATAAGAATAATTATCTTCTATTTTTGATGCTCCTCCATCTGTAGTAATTTCTATTTCATAATTGGATGCTCCTTTGACCTCAGTCCAATGGAATCTTGGGCGTCTTTCCACTACTTCATCCCCCATCGGTGATATCACTATTGGTATTTCTATGTTTTCACTCGAACTCAAAACGTTTGTATCTTTAGCATTTATTAAATTTTCCTTTTTTTTATAAAACAGTGTGTCGCCAGCCTTGTTGTTTTTTAGTATGTAATCAAGGGAATAGAATGAGGAAGTCAGTTTACTTGGAAAAACTTCCCCTCGAGATTGTAAGCAGTAAATTTGATAAGGGATGAAAAAGAGAAGAAATCCAACTGTGGCCAAGAAGGCTGTTTTCAGGCGAAGCTTTAGATTTTTTGGGAAATATAAAAGAAATGACAAAACTAAAATAAAAAGAACAAAAAGTGAGGTTATTTTAATTAAAACTCCAATTCCCAAGAGCAGGCCCAAAAGAAAAGCTTTTTTAAGAGTTACAAATTCTTTGTTCAATAAATAAACCAGAAGGAATACGAGAGTGGAAAAAGGCTGATCATATATAGGCTGAAGACTTTCTCTCAAAGGAAGAATATATAATACGATCGAGAAGTATAAAAAACTTGCAGCAGCTGAATAAAAATTGGACTTAAATAGTTTTTTAGATATTTTGTATAATAAAAAACAATTGATACTTTCCAGCAAAACTACTGATAGCATTATTCCTTTTAGAGAATGAAATATTTCCCAAAACAGTCCAAAAAAAATTGAAGATAAATAATGAGAATACTGATATATAGAGAAAGGTAAATAAGGGAAATAAGCTCCACCTAAAGCTCCACTTATACCTGATGATAAACCATAACCTGAAAATAGATTTATACCTATACTTACGTATTGCCCGGCATCGTCCCACAGGAAAAGATACTGGTACCGAAGTATTATTAACTGGAAAAAAAATGGGAATATTAAACAAAAAAATCCTGGGAATATTTTATTGAAAAAATTATTCTTATCCCTGTTTTCAGTATAAATAATATAGACAAAGGATAAAATAAAATAACCAAATAATAAAAAGTATAGGATTCTGTCGAAGGTCGAGACCACCAACTCAAAGGGCATATCAGCCAGATTATTTGTGAAGATCCTTATGATAAGCCTGCAGATATTTTCATTAAAAACGATAAGAATTGAAATTAAGAAAAATGCTATATAAAAAGAGGAGGGAAACAGGTTATCTTTTATATTAATTTTCATCATTTATTTTTTTTATAGAGGTCTTTGAGATGTACAAGGGTGTCGCGGTGATTAGGCAAGATATCCAAAGTCTTCTCAAATAATTTTTGTGCCCTATCGTAATTTTTCTTTTTCAAGTAAATTAGGCCTAATCTATAATAGGCATCTGCAAAATCCGGTTTTAATTTTACCAATCTTTCAAACAGTTTTTTTGATTTGTCAAGTTTATTTAAATTCAGATAGCTTAGCCCTAAATAATAAATACTATCCAGATCATTTGGGTCTAATAATAGAATTCTTTCACTTGCTTTTTTAAGATGTTTCCATTCTTCTTTTTCAAGAAAAAACACCTCTATTTCTTTCAATAAATTTAAATCATCAATTTTATCTTTTAAAAGAGAAATATAAGTGTTTTCTAAGAAGTTAGTTGACTTATTTTCCTTATAAATCTTAGCCATGAATAATAAATCTATATCGTCAGTAAAGGAAAAATTTAATCTTGCTGATGATGTTTGAGTTAAAGAAATTATTGTTGAGTTATCTGATGCAAAAAAATTATTGCCATGTATTGTAACATTTGGAGGGGTGGTTCCTGCAACTATGAATGAGCTTATCGCTGAACAAGCACTATTATTACTTGTGTCATTGGCACAGAATTGAAATCCTATATGTGTTCCTGCT
>LAZR01001384.1_pt1 | contig 15386 bp, 14 predicted proteins | sample 329461 | NCBI WGS metagenome assembly LAZR01 (sample SAMN03002196, study PRJNA259156) | marine sediment metagenome | biome: sea floor; feature: Hydrothermal impacted sediments; material: marine sediment; isolation source: Loki non-amplified sample from Loki's castle hydrothermal vent sediment ...
AGTTAACGTCAGTCAGTCGATTAGCGATATCAAAGAAAGCCTGTCTGCCCTCGCGAGTCGCGACAATGAAATCGCTGAAGACTTGTCGGACACGCAGTCGATCGTTCAGGTCAACGGTTCAAGAGTGACAACGATTGAGCAATTCGGGCGGGATCTTAGAACGATGCAGGTTGCGATCGAGGACATCCAAGTTGAGCTGGGAGGTATTAAAACCGTCATCGATACCCAGAAAAAGGTTATTGATGAACATCGCCAGGATATCGACAACATGGGCAAGCAGGTCAAAATCCTGAATGATCGCCCGGTTGTAAAAACCATCGTCCAGAAAGTAGCCGCTCCGGCTCCTCAGCCTCAACTCAACCATTCATTGGAAGGTGCAACGGTTGCCTCAATCGATATGTGGGGGAGTCAGCCGTATGTTGTTCTTCGCGATCGCAACGGTGGATGGATCCCACTACAGACCGGTGAATATTACCAGGGCTGGCGTCTACAAGGTGCCGTAGGAAATGAGGCGATATTCAAGTCTGGAAGTAAAACACGCCGGTTGGCGGTGGAGTGAAGCATGGAACCAATTTTAATGGTATCAGCATTCATTCTGTTCGTCGGCGGGGACATCCTTATAAACGATCAGTCTGCGGCAGACATTAGAGATTCTGAGCAAAGTTCACATATTGAGCGGGTGAGAACAAACGCTGCCGTTGGGTACGAGCGTGGCTATTTTGCGTGGTCAGACGATGGCTACTACATCTCGAACCTGACACCTGAACCGATTCAGCCTGAGGGTTGTGACAAACCAGTGCTGGTATCCGACCTCAGTGTGCCTAAGTCTGGCCAGACACTACCTGTCGAATCCGTTGACCTGGGGTGCGGGGGATAGGTTCATGCATCTTGGCAAAGCGATATTGATCTCGTCAGCGGTGGTGTTATCCACGATGGTTCAGGCTCAGGTTTCGCCTTCGGCATTTTCCGGAAGCTCTCAGATTGATACCAGTTCATCGTCTAGTGTGGATCGAAACTCTCCAGCCGCCCTTACTAACGAAGAGAAAAGTCTCGCCAAACAGTGGATGCTCGAAGAAAGAGATTGGACAAAGTACAAGCAGATTATGAGTGGACCAAGGGGTGTCTGGTCGCCCGGCCTTGATCCCTTGACCGCTCTGGGGGTGTCTGAGACCGATCCCAAAGAGCGTGCCCGGTATGCCGAGATCTGGATGAAGGTCGAATCCCGAAGAATGGAGCTGGAGTTAGCGTTTGAGGTCGAGCGCCAGAAAGCCGCTCAACAGCTGCTAGGGACTCAACCGGTGATCGACAACCGAGAGTGGATTGAGGACTGGAACAGAAAGTACAACTCAATGACTCAGTACATTGGTTTTTTTGTTACGGATGATTGCCTAGAAGACTGCGAAGACCTTTTTCACGAAGTCAGTGCCTCGGTCTCGAGAACCGCCCGGCTTGATATCTGGTTCGCCGGTGATGCCACAGCCGAATCCATCGGCCATTGGGCGAATCACATGAAGATTGATCCGGAAATCGTTAGGGCCCGGAAAGTGACCCTCAACTTTGAGTCCGGAAAAGCGGCGGAGTTTGGTGTCGACCTTTCCCGGCTGCCGGCAGTCAAAGTGATGGACGTTGAGACCGGTCAGATTCGGGATTACGAGTGAGGTTTGAAGCATGAGCCTCGTTCGTATGCTAACCCTAATGCTTCTATTCATTAGTGGCCCGAGCGCCGCTTCAGACATACCTGAAATGTATCTACAGGTCGCAGAAGAACAAGATGTTCCTGCAAAGCTTTTTTACGCGATCATTTTGAATGAAAGCCGCAGCACCAATAAGCATATCAACAGAGTATTGCCCTGGCCCTGGACCATTAACCACCGGGGCACTCCACATTTTTTCCATAACAGAGCCGCTGCTTATCGGTTTGCACGACAGCTGGTGGAATCCGGTGATTACCAGTTCGATGTCGGTCTTGGACAGATGAACTGGCGCTGGCATCGCCATCGTTTTAGTGACCTGGGGGATGCGTTGGATCCTTACATGAACCTGACAGCGTCAGCCGCACACCTGAGGGAGCAATACGAACGCCCCGAGTGTAATTCCTGGGATCTTGCCATTGGTTGTTATCACAGACCCGCACAGAAGCCATTGGATAAAAGAATTGCTGCCAACTACCGAGAGAGAGTTATGAAACTATGGTCAAACATCTGAGCGTGCTTCTCTTGGGTCTGATGATGAGCTCGGCGACAGTGGCATCAAGCCCGAAAGCGAGTCCTGAAACACTGACAGGAGTCCACGAGCTTGAGGTTATCGGTGACTTTGGTGGACAGTCTACGCAGCCATTTCTGCCCCAGAAAGCAGACTTTCGAGCCCAACTGCAAAAGCTGCAACAAGAGCGGAAAGGGCGCAGGTTTATGACCTCACACATTCCCGTGTCATCGCCATCGCTATCAATCGGTAGAGTGACCGATGAAGAAGCCAGAAATGTCCCGTACCACATGGTCTCCCGGGCCATGTTCCTGATTGGGTACGACCCCGTTTCCATGAGCTGGCTTAAGGAAAACCGCCAGTTCCTGGCATCAAAGAGCGCTGTGGGCTTTGTTGTAAACGTACAGACAATTCCCCAGATGAACGAACTACAGTCCATCGCGGGCGAGGGTATTACGCTTCAACCCATGCCCGGTGACCGTTTCGCTGAACACATGAACATCAAACACTACCCGTTCTATCTGGATCGAGATGGAGTTATGCGCTAGTGGCCAATTACCCACTTGAAGGGCTGCTCAGGCCGCCAGTGGAATACTGGTCGATGAGTGTCAGCATTGGTGCGGCCGGGATCTGCCTGCTATCACCCTCCACATTGATGATGACACCGAGTGTTGGCTACACCTCGGCGACGGTATTAACCGCGTTCGCTGTATACCGCTTCATTCAGGGAACACGGGTTACCCGATATCAGCGCAACCTCAAGCGTCTGCCACGATTTGAGATGTCATCGCGCCAGATTCCCTGCTATCGAAAACACCTCTATTTGGGGCAGGGATTTCGCTGGGGCCAGCACCATACCCAGCGCTTGAAAGATACGATGGCTCCAGCATTTGCCAAATACACGAGGCCGTCTCGAATCAACGCCTGGTTTCGGCAATTTGAGAGAAACATAGAGCACACCAGATTAGGCTTCCTTGCGGAATTGACCAGTAAAGATCATCCACTGAATCCCGTGCGACCTTATCCCGCTGTCGGCGGAAATCCGGCCATCCATGCAGTTGAACTTAACGAAAAAGAAGTGCTTCTGGCCATGTCAGAGCGAGTCGGTCACACCCTTTGTATGGGAACGACCCGAGTCGGTAAGAGCCGCCTCGCCGAAATTCTGATTGAGCAGGACATACGCCGTAACGAAGGGCCCGTCATCGTATTCGACCCAAAATCAGATCCCGGGCTTCTGACCAGGATGTATATGGCGGCTAAGCGAACAGGAAGAACGGACGATTTTTACATGTTCCACCTTGGGTTCCCGGAGATCAGTGCTCGTTACAACGCTATCGGTAACTTTTCGCGCATCACTGAAATTGCCGGCCGCATTTCTGGTCAGCTGTCGTCTGAAGGAAACAGTGCTGCTTTCAAGGAGTTTGCGTGGCGCTTCATTAATATTGTCGCTCGTGCGCTTGTTTCCCTGGGAATGCGCCCGGACTACAACAACATTCTCCGGTACGTGACGGACATTGAGCCTCTTTTCAATCAGTACCTGGATTGGTGGCTGCCAATGAACGGTGATGAAGGCTGGATGGAAGACATCAATGCGATGACCGCTGATGCCGAACGGCAATACAGATCCAATCCCCGCATGGCTAAACATGCCAATCCGCGAACCGAGGCTTTAAGGAAATACGTTGAGCAAATGCAGGTGAGTGATCCGATCCTGCACGGACTGCTTTCAGCCTTACGCTACGACAAAACGTACTTCGACAAGCTGGTAGCGAGTCTTTTGCCCCTTCTTGAGAAACTCACCACAGGCAGAATTGGCAAGCTACTGGCACCCGACTACTTCGATGTCGACGATGACCGGCCGATTTTCGACTGGACGCAGATCATTCGTAAGCGAGGTATTGTCTATATAGGTCTGGATGCCATGACGGACACAGAAATCTCCTCAGCCGTTGGCAACTCAATGTTCTCAGACCTGGTCAGCGTCTGTGGATCTATCTATAAGCACGGCTTCGAACATGGAATGCTCGAAGGCAAGGCGAACGTTATGCCCAAAGTATGCTTACATGCAGACGAGTTCAATGAACTGATGGGGGACGAATTCCTCCCCATGGTCAATAAATCGGGCGGTAGCGGCATGCAAATTACCGCCTATACGCAGTCCCGGGGCGACATCGAGGCTCGTTTGGGGAATACCGCGAAGGCCCGCCAGGTGGAAGGCAATTTCAACAACCTGATTATGCTGCGGGTCAAGGAAAAGGAAACAGCTGAGCTGCTCACCAATCAACTGCCTGAAGTTGAAATTGCGCAGATCATGACGGTATCTGGCGCGAGTGATTCCTCAGACACCGAGTCCAGTGTGGACTTCACGTCTAATACCCAGGACCGGATCTCAATGCTCCGTGTACCGATGCTGGAGCCCGGACACATAACCTCATTGCCAAAAGGGCAGGCTTTTTGCCTGTTGGATGGCGGTCAACTCTGGAAAGTTAGATTTCCGCTGCCCGTGGAAGATGATGAAGACATGCCCGAGAATCTTCAGGCGCTCACCCGGGAAATGGATAAAAACTATCACACGGCGGAAAATTGGTGGGCATGAGTAATGGCTGAGGCGAGCACTGAACACCCGGCCCGGCGGCGAGGGCCCATAGGCAAGACGATTGAGCTGGTTCTCAGAATAATCGGATTGCTCCTTTTTTCTGCCTTTATGTCCGTAGTAATCGAGTGGGTCGGTATGGCGTTTTTCTACGACGAGCCAGGATACGCCCACGCCGAGTCCATGATGCAAACGGAGATTGGGTATTTGAGCGAGTCCCTGACAGGCGGGGACGGCATGAATGAAGGTGCGATTTCATCGGCCAGTGAAACCGTAAGTACCGTAGCGAATTTTCTTTTTATCGATTCAGGTATTGTCGACAATCTTCAAGCGGTAAAAACGGTGTCTCCGGATGACGGTGAGATCAAGGCTGCAGTAAAGAGGCTAGTAGCAGGATACTACGACTACCTCATGGCGGCAGTTTACGTTCTGATCATGTTCCTGGTTCGAATGGCCATTCTCTTTCTGTCGATGCCGGCTTTCATACTGTTCGGCATTGTGGGGATCAGCGATGGACTGATGCAGCGGGATCTGCGGCGTTGGTGTGGCGGGAATGAATCCGGGTATGTCTATCACTGGGCAAAACGATTCTCCCTACCGGTATTGGCCCTCGCCTGGATTCTCTACCTGTCGATTCCAAATTCAATCCATCCGAACTTTATTATCACGCCGTTTGCGGTTCTATTTGGGCTTTGTCTGATGGTCATGACATCGAAGTTCAAAAAGTATCTTTGAGCGTTGCTTGTCCGCGCATGCGCATTTCTATAGCGTCGTGCAGCCAATATTCTATTTCAACGGCAATACAGGCCTGTTCAACGATTACATCTCTTACCAGTTTCAATGCCGCTGAGCCCTCCCGGACACGGAGTTGTAGAGCTTGATACTCCGAAAGGAGCTTGGAAGATATAGCAACATCCAACTGGCGGCGTTTGTATCCGTAAACATTCTGGGTGAGTCTGGTTAGCGAGCCCTTGAGGTTCTGCTGCAGGAGCCCGGGAAACCGATCTTCTCGAAAATAACAGGTCTCCAGCAGTACCCAGCGACCATCCACGGCCCTGCGCCTGACTACCTGTAACACACCGGTCGTGGCTGACACGGCCAGTTTCTGGGAGACGGACGCCGGTGCAGGAATTCTTTCTGCTTTGATCAATTGGGTATCGAGCTGTCGGTGGTGCGTGTTTGCTTCTTCCAACAGGCTGTGGGCACGAGTTGGATCGTAGATGAAAGGCGCAGAGGCAACGAACCAGCCAATGCGGTTGAGCCGGTAGATCAGCCCCTTGCCCTCAAGAAGGTGCAGAGCGTCCCGGGCATTCACACGGCTCACGCCCAGTCGTTCACATATCCTTCGCTCCGAGGGAAGCTGGCTGCCGGCGGGCAGCTCCCCGGAATGGATCCAGGATTGCAGGCGAACGGCGACACTGTGGTAAGTGGTGAGCGGGTTCATCAGTTCGAGTGTAGGGTTGTCGTTGGTTTTCCAATAAACCTCTCTTTAGTGACGTTTTAATGACACATTTGGTACGTACCAGTAGTCACTAATCTTTAAGTTGACCGCAACATAACGATCACAGGATTGACATTTTCTCCATGTAATCTGGTTCGTACCAATTCTGGTATATACCAATAAGGAGAGCGTAATGTCTTCCCCCTACCGCATACTGCTAGCGGCCGGTGCCTCGGCGCTGCTGCTGGCTGGTTGTAATGATTCCAGTTCGAGCTCTGATGCTGATCCGACTATCGGCACGGAACAGCCTGGTAATCCAGCCCCTGTAATTGTTCCAGCGCCTGTGGCGGAGCAGCCCCCCGAGTTCATCGTGAAGCCGTACCTGCAGTCGCCGGGCAGCGACACCATGACGGTGATGTTTGAGACCGAGAATACCGATCCGCAGGTCTGGGTACGTCCTTTCGACAGTTCGCAGGAGTTTAAGAAGATTGATGCCGGCGTACATTCGGAGGATGGCCTTGTGTATCGGGCGGTGGTGTCGGGGCTGGAATCCAATCGTTTGTACGAATACTACGTCCTGACCAGCGATGCAGAGGGAATAGGCCGGGTGACACCGGGGTTCGCCTTTAAAACTTGGCCAGATGCCACGGATAATGTTGAGGAAGCGCGTTTTATCGCCATCAGTGATACCCAACTGGATCGTGAGATCTACGAGGTGGTGCTGAACAACGTTGTCACAGATGGTTTTATGACCGAGGAGTGTAACGGTGATAAGCCCGAGACCTGTGCTGAGAACATTGCGGCAATCACTATCTCTGGTGATGTGGTTCAAACCGGTGGTAACCGTTCCCACTGGCGGGACCAGCTGTTTGGGCGAATGGCGGACATCACGCCTTATGTTCCACTGGTTACGGTCCCGGGGAACCATGATTACTACTCCAATGCTGAACTGGAACTGTATCGAACTTACATGTCGCCACCGGAAAATGGCTCGGTAGGGTATGAGGATCACTGGTATTTTCTTGATTACCTGGACCTTCGGTTGATTGGGCTGGATAGCTATCCAATTTCGGGCGCCCACGGTAGTTTCAATCGTGAGACGCTGGCGGTTCAGCGTCAATGGCTGCGGGAGACACTGCTTGATGCAGAAATCCAGCAGAAGAATTTCGTCATGGGCATGTTCCACCACGGCTGCCTTTCCGAGATGTGGAATGTGGGAGAAAGCATTGGCTCCTGCGAGATGGTGTCGGAATTGGAAAAATACAGTGACCGCACCGGTGCAGTCACCGGCCACTTCTTTGGTCATACTCATTCCTATTCCCGGGGTCAGTCGTTGAACACGCCGCACCTGTGGCTCAATGCAGCCAGTGCCTCAGGCTACATTGAGCCGCTCGACAACGCAGACCATCAGAACAGTCAGATCAGCGATTACGATACCTTTGAGGTTAGCCGTAGCGAGTTCGGGTACAGCGTGCTGACATACCGCTTCGGGCAAGACGCTTCGGTGACTCTGCAGCGTAAAAAAGGTGGCTATGACGGTGATACCGATTTCGAGGTGGTTGATGAGGTAACGTTTGCCAATAAACGGAATGACAACTTACCGCGGGCAACGGCCGGAACCGGTGAGTTGCCGGCAACCGATATTCATCTGGCCGTGAATGTGGGTGCTCCGGAGCAGGTGCACGAAGTGCAATGGCAAATCTCCGAAAATGAACAGTTCGAAGGAGTGGTGTTTGATATATGGGGTAACGAAACTCGCCGCCGTAACCTCTTCTACGATGATTCCACGCAGGTGAGTGGAGATGAGTATCAGGGTTATGAGGCCATTGATACGCAACAAGGGGCCGATATTTTCAGTCTGGATTTGTCAGATCTATTGAGTCTGAAGAACGTTCGGCCTGGTGGCGACGACTACTACCGCTGGAACAAGCGTTTTGCATCCCAGAATACCCATGTCTCTTCCTACGATTCTTACGATGGGCAGCCTAGACCAATCTTGGGCCTGAAACCGGGCACCACCTATCACTGGCGAGCGAGGGTGAGAGACGCGCAGATGAACTGGTCATCCTGGAGTGATGGCTACAGCTTCAGTCTGGCTGGTACTCGGACATCGAATCTCTTGAGCAATGGAGATGCAGAAGCTGGGGACTTGTCGGGCTGGACTCTTTCGAGTGGGCTGGTAAGTGCCATCATGGCAAATGATAACGGTGGCTTTGGAGCGGCTGAGGGCGATTACTATTTCGCGGGCAGGGGCTTTGGTCAGGGACTGCCTAGCGACTGCTGCACGGATTCGGCGTTCCAGAGGGTGGATGTTTCAGCCTTCGGACAGGAAATCGATGCCGGTAAGGCGTATCTCGATCTGAGCGCACAAATGACCACCTGGTCGGCGGATGATATTCCGAAACTGAGGATTGAATTGCGCGATGCTAATGATCAACCGGTCACATGGAATCAGCAGCTGGAGCGTACCAGTGCTTCTGTACAAAGTTGGGAATCTCAATCTATTGAGGGCTTTCTACCGGCGAATGTTCGTAGCGTAATCGTGTATATCGGAGGTGAGCGCACGACTGGAAACGACAACGACGTCTATTTTGATAGCGTGTCGCTGAGTTTGCTGTACTGAGCTGTATTCGAAATACGATGAACTGAGACCCTAGGCTACGTGTGGCCTAGGGTTTCCTGTGTGCGCCTACGCCCTTCGCCCGCGCTCTGTCATACTGTTGTCACAGTGCCGGCATAGCGTGGCAGGTTTTGTGATAAACAGGAGCGGAGTATGCAGCAACAGGATTATGTCGAGGGCACCCTGCCGCTTTATCTACGGGTACGCGATCAGTTGGCAAGCCAGATCGACAAGGGTGTGTTGCCCCCGAATACCCGGTTACCCTCCGAACGGATTCTTGCCGAAGAGTTTGGCACCACCCGTGTTACAACCCGTCTCGCTCTTGGCCAGCTGGAAGCGGAGGGAAAGATCTATCGCTCCAATCGTCGGGGTTGGTTTGTCTCCCCACCCAGACTCATCTACAAGCCAACGCATGATTATAGTTTTTCAGACAACGTAACCGCACAGGGGCGAGTTCCCGAAACCGAAACCCTGGATGTAACCGTAATTGAGGTCAACGCTGGTCTTGCAGAAAAAACCGGGCTGGCAATCGGCGATCCGGTGATTTGGCTTCGTCGACGTAGGCAGATTGACGGCCGTCCAGTGCTAGTGGAGAACATTTATCTGAATGCCACTCGCCTGCCGGATATTGAAAAGTACGATTTCAATCGCTCGCTCTGGAAGCTCCTTCGGGAGCAGTATGCCGTGGAGCTGAAGCGCAAGCGCATTGAAATGTATCCCACGGCGCTGGTTGATCCGCAGGCAAGCGACATCGGTGTGACAGCGGGTACCGCGGGGCTGTATGTCACGCGGTGTAGCCACGACGACAACGGATGCTTTATCGAATTCGATGAAGAGTTTTGGTTGCATGATGCGTTGAGCATTCAGGTTGAGGTGAGCTGACCGAAACTCGGTGCGTCGCGGGACTGTCATCAGGCCTTCATAAATCCGTAATAGTTTCTCGCCAAACTGGTCTATACCAGTTAAGCGAGGAGCTACCATGTCCATAGTTAATCATCCGGATGTCGTCATTATTGGGGGCGGTATCCTTGGATGTTCCATCGCCAGATATATCAGTCGTTTGCCCGGTCTCAGCACTGTCGTTGTTGAACGTCATGGTCTTGGAGAGCAAACAACCAGTTATGCTGCAGCCGTTCTGACCCGGGTCCGCACGCATCAGGTGTTGACCGGGCTGGCCATGGAAACCTTTCGTGCAATCGAGGAATTGGGTGAGGCCAGGAACGAGCCTTTACCGCTGAGAAAGGTCGGTAGTCTGCAGGTGTCGGCTCAGCTGGACGGGCAGCAGCAGATCGAACAAACGGCCCAGCAAGCGGCAGAAGCCGGAGTATCTGCAGAGCTGATCGATATACAGGATGCCATGCAACTGGCTCCTTGGCTTGATCTAACCCCCGACACTGCGGCGCTCTGGTTACCAGACGATGGATACATTGATCCTTATTCGTTATGTATGGCATACGCAGCGGAAGCTAGACGCAACGGGGTCGAGTTTCGCTTAAAGCAAACCGTTAGTGGCCTATTGCAACACGGTTCTCGTGTAACGGGAGTTAGCCTTGCCAATGGAGAAGTGATTTCAGCAGGAATCGTGATTGATGCTGCTGGGCCATGGAGTACAGAACTTGCAAGGCAGGTAGGCATTCACTTGGGCATGGCTCCAGTGCGTAGTCATTACTGGATATCTGCACCTGACCCGCGTGTTCCTTCCAACGGACCCATGACGATCCTACCCGACAGCGGGGCCTATGCACGGCCCGAGGTGGGTGGGCTACTCTTCGGGCTTAGGGATACGCAGTCGGTAGTTGCTCATCCGGGCGCGCTTCCAGAGAGCCTACAGGGCTTTCGTTTCGATACCGATCCAACGGGTGAGTGTGCCCTCGAGGATGGGTATCCGTCTCTACGATCTCAGCTATTCCTTATTGACGACCTATCGCTTGCACATTACGTCAGTAATATTTCCAGTTATACCCCCGATGGTTTTTACCTTCTTGGTCCCATGCCCGGAATTGACGGTTTCATTGCAGCTACCGGTTGCTCTGGCGCTGGGATTGGCATGTCCGGTGGCATTGGCCGCTTGATTTCAGAGCTTGTGGTTGATCAGCCGACATTCGTGAACAGGGAACCCTTCCGTTTAGACCGGTTTGGAGCCTTTGATTCCTATGACCCCGATTTCATACACCGCTGTGCTGAGGCGCGAGCTCGAAAACGCACAGGTTAATTTTGTTGGAGATTCCAATGACCCCGAACGATCCATATTTGCTTACACCCGGCCCGTTAACCACCAGTCTTGCTGTGAAACAAGCCATGCTGCACGACTGGGGCTCCTGGGATAGCGACTTTAATCAGTTGACTGCGGAGATATGTGCGCGCCTATTAAGCGTTGCTGGTGGCGAGGGCAGTCACGTTTGTGTGCCGATGCAGGGAAGCGGCACCTTTGCAGTTGAGGCAACATTGGGCACGTTGGTGCCCCGGAATAGCACCACCCTGGTTCTGATGAATGGTGCTTATGGTCAGCGGATTAGCAAGATTCTGGAAAGGCTGGGACGGCGGTGCGTGACTATCGACAAAGGCGACTACCATCCGCCAAGAGGTGAGGAGGTAGCGAATTCCCTTTTGCAACATCCAGAAATTGAGCAGGTGGTTGTTGTTCACTGTGAAACTAGCTCGGGCATCCTGAACCCGATCTCAGAGATCGCAGAGGCCTGTCGTAAGGCCGGCAAGCGCCTGATTATCGACAGTATGAGCGCGTTCGGTGCGCTTCCCATCAATGTGGCGGAATTACCCTGCGCCGCGCTGATCTCCTCCGCCAACAAATGTTTTGAGGGTGTTCCGGGCTTTGGCTTTGTCATTGTGGATAAAGCCTTATTGTCTGAGTCTGAAGGACAGAGCCACAGCTTGTCACTGGATTTGCATGACCAATGGCAGTACATGGAGAAAACCGGCCAGTGGCGATACACCCCCCCCACCCATGTTGTAGCTGCTTTTTTGCAGGCACTTCGTGAGCATGAAGCCGAAGGTGGAGTCGACGGTCGCCTGGCTCGGTATAGCCGGAACCGGGATCGCTTAATAGCAGGTTTGCGAGAAATTGGATTTCAAACGCTACTGGCCGACGAATGGCTATCGCCAATTATTACCACCTTCCTGTCACCCGATAGCCCACAGTTTGATTTCCGTCGGTTCTACGAGGCCATCAAAGCGCGTGGCTTCCTGATCTATCCCGGCAAGCTGACGGTGGCAGACAGTTTCCGGGTTGGCTGTATCGGTCAGCTTCATGATGAGCAAATTGATGCGGTGGTTTCCGCGATTGCTGAGGTCTGTCACGAGCTTGGTCTTTCGGTGCCTGTGCCGCCGCCCGCCGCAGCCCCCGACAACCTCGAAAACATCTGAAATAACAGGAGAGAGTTTGCATGTATACCTATAACCGTCGTTATACCGGGCCACTCCAAGCGGTAATCATGGACCTGGCTGGCACCTGTGTAGATTTTGGATCACTGGCGCCAATCAAAGCATTTCTTGAGCTTTTTGCTGGGGAAGGCATTGATTTGTCCGAGGCAGAGGCCCGGGAGCCCATGGGAACGGAGAAGCGTGAGCACATCCGTCGTTTATTGGCGATTCCCCGAATCCGAGATCAGTGGGTTAGTTCCTTTGGAAAAGAGCCGGGCAACACAGATATCGACCGACTTTATAAAACTTTCCTGCCACTACAAACGGCCGCCATTGCCGAGCGAACAAAGCTTATTCCAGGTGCACGGACGCTCCAGGATTTCCTGCATGAACGGGGCATCAAGCTGGGAGTGAATACTGGCTACAGTCGAGAGATGGTGAATGTCATGTTGCCGTCGCTGGTTGATCAGGGATTTCAACCGAAAAGCGTGGTTGTGGCTACTGAAGTGCCTCAAGGGAGACCTGCTCCACATATGAGCCTGAAGAATGCCATTGAACTGGGTATCACTGCGGTTCAAGCCTGCGTAAAGGTCGACGATACGGCTACTGGAATTGAGGAAGGTTTGAACGCAGGGATGTGGACTGTGGCCGTCGTCGCATCAGGGAATGCGGTTGGGCTGAGTGAAGAGCAGTTCTTCGCTCTTGATGATGACGATCGAGACGAGGCACTGCAAGTTGGCCGGAGCATGATGGTACAGTCCGCGGCACACTATGTGATTGATTCAATTGCAGATATGGAAGATGTGCTTGTGGATATCGAGCGCAGGCTGGCGGCCGGCGAGCAGCCCTAAGTTATGGCCTAGGAAACGTCACACTGGTGTCACGCCATTGCAATCTAATGACCCTAAGGTGATAGATGCAGGCGACTGGTATAGACCAGAAATTTACATCGAATAACGTCTTGAAAGGAGACTAGCGTGAAACACCTCAAGAAAGCCCTTGCCTTAACTACCCTAGTGGTGGCGATGAATGCCGACGCACAGACCGAGCTGACGGTATACACGGCAGTTGAAGCCGTGGATCTCCAGAAATATGCCGACCGCTTCAATGCCGATCACCCTGATATCAAGATCAACTGGGTTCGTGATTCGACAGGTGTTGTCACTGCACGCCTGCTTGCGGAGAAAGAGAACCCGCAAGCGGATGTAATCTGGGGACTGGCTGGCACCAGTCTGCTCCTGCTCAAAGAAGAAGGCATGCTGGCGCCATACGCACCAGAAGGACTGGAAAAGCTATCTCCGAAATTCCGGGATCGTGATGAGACACCGTCCTGGGTGGGTATGGATGCATGGATGGCGGCAATCTGCGTTAACACCGTTGAAGCCAAGAAAAACAATCTGCCAATGCCGAGCAGCTGGGAAGACCTGACAAACCCAGTTTACAAGGGACACGTGGTTATGCCTAACCCGAACTCATCCGGTACCGGATTTCTGGATGTATCTGCCTGGCTGCAACTTATGGGCGAAGACAAAGGGTGGGAATACATGGATGGTCTGCACCAGAACATCAGTCGCTACACCCACTCTGGTTCCGCACCGTGCAAGATGGCAGCTTCTGGCGAAACTGCTTTGGGCGTCTCCTTTGCCTTCCCGGGTGCGAATCTGAAAGAGAAGGGTGCTCCTTTGGAGCTGGTTTTCCCTGAAGAAGGATTGGGCTGGGAAGTTGAGGCAACGGCCATTGTGGATGGAACTGACAAATTGGATGCAGCACAGACGCTCGTTGACTGGTCGATCAGTCGAACAGCCATGGAAATGTACAACGAGGGCTACGCTATTGTGGCCATGCCGGGTGTTGCACAGCCGGTTAAACATTTTCCAGCCAACGCTGAAGAGTTAATCATTGATAACGACTTTGCCTGGGCTGCCAGCAATCGTGAGGCGATTCTTGCTGAATGGGCTCGCCGCTACGACGGAAAGTCTGAAGCTAAGTAAGTTGTTTGTTGCCGGAGATAGTCCGGTGACGTGTTTGGGCGCCTTTGTTGGCGCCCCGACATGATTTCGCAAAACAGGGGATAAAGCATGACCCAAATAACTCAGGGAAGCCGTCTTGAAATCCAAGGCGTAAACAAGTTATTCGGCGAATTTTGCGCATTAAAGGACATCAATCTCACCATCGAGCCTGGTGAGCTGGTTTGCTTCCTGGGGCCATCCGGATGCGGGAAAACGACCCTGCTTCGAATTATTGCAGGACTTGAACACCAAAGTGCCGGAACGCTCCGCCAGGGGGAGATCGATATTTCCCAAAAGCCGCCCCATGATCGCGATTTCGGCATTGTTTTTCAGTCCTACGCTCTGTTTCCAAACATGACGGTTGTTGACAATGTGGCTTATGGACTTCGCAGCGTCGGTATGCCAAAAGTCCAGGTTCATGACCGGGTAGAAGAACTTCTCTCGGTGGTGGGGCTTGAGGACCATGCTCGCAAATATCCCGCGCAGCTGTCGGGTGGTCAGCAACAGCGTGTGGCACTGGCCCGTGCACTGGCTCCATCGCCTGGCCTTCTGCTTCTGGATGAGCCTTTGTCCGCTTTGGATGCCAAAGTGCGCCATCATCTTCGCAGTGAGATCCGTAGCCTCCAGAAGCAACTGGGTGTGACCACCATAATGGTGACTCACGATCAGGAAGAAGCCCTGGCGATGGCCGACCGTGTGGTGGTTATGAACAATGGGGTAATTGAACAAGTCGGGACACCGTTGGAAATATATCAGCAGCCCGCGTCAGCATTTGTGGCTTCGTTCATCGGTGCGATGAACTTTTTCGACGGAGCCCCAGTGAACGGACAGCGGGTTCGCCTCGGCAATCGTGAACTGGATTTGGTTCGGCCGCTACCTGCTACCGAGGACTTTATACGCTTGGCGATTCGTCCTGAAGATGTTCATCTTCTGCCGCAGGGAGACGGAGATTGGGAAGGCCAGGTTCAGGCAATGGACTATTTGGGGGCCTTTATTCGTACCCACGTCCGGTTGCATGGAGTGGAATTAGATCTGGTGGTGGATGTGGACCCTCGCTCTGCCCGCCAACTGGAATTGCAGGTGGGCGGTGCTGTTTGCTTCAACCTGCCGTCTGAAGCTTTGCATTGTTTCGCGGCCTGAGAC
>LAZR01001386.1_pt1 | contig 15379 bp, 19 predicted proteins | sample 329461 | NCBI WGS metagenome assembly LAZR01 (sample SAMN03002196, study PRJNA259156) | marine sediment metagenome | biome: sea floor; feature: Hydrothermal impacted sediments; material: marine sediment; isolation source: Loki non-amplified sample from Loki's castle hydrothermal vent sediment ...
GGCATTTGGGTCTGCATGATAGCATCTATCACAACGTATGAGTCCATTATCTTTACACACTTTCTCTAGATGTCTCATATCAGTAGCACTACATATATCATCATCCATCATCTTCTATATCTATCCTCCGGCTTTATGAAATTAGGATTGTCGTCCTTCCTTGCCATTATTTCTTTTACCTGATCAAAAGAAAGCGGGAAGAAATTGGTATTATCCACACTAATACAATGCCTTTTACCTGGTAAATTCAAGTCTTTGTGAGAATGCGCATATAGATGCCAACTGTTATAATGAGATCGAGCCCATGTATGCATGGCGTAATGACAGACTACAAGAAATTCATCATTCTTCTTGTCCATCATATTTGACCATATATCATGGAAATGGCTGGCACGAGCGGACATCCACTTATCGTGATCTCCTCTTAAGAATATTTGACGACCATTTAGTCTAGAAATGTAACTATATGCATTATCATTGGAGTTTCTTGCTGCATATTGTTTAAACCAACAAAAATCGCCGGCATTGATAACTGTGTCATCCTTGCCTACAACCTCATTGTGTTTGGCTATCATATCTTCATCCATTTCATTTTCATTTTTATATGGCCTATCACAATGTTCTATAATACGCCCATGGCCATAATGCTGGTCTGCAGTAAAAAAATACATTATCTTGTAGAGTCTCCTTCATCCATTAATTTTAATATTTCATCCCCAGTTTCTCTTACCTTTATTTTGTTTCTATGTTGCCATCTTGCAGTGATTACTATTGTTCGATTACCATAGTTATCTTCCCTCTCAGGAATTATCTCCACTATATCTCTTCTGTTTATTACACGCCAGTCAATCCTATTATTATACCCGGCTATATGTAAAGTTATCATATCATCTCTTAAATTCATTATCTTTCCCCTGTAAAAAAGTTTGGGTGCCCAGGAAGAATACATGAGAAACCTGGACACCCTTTGAAAGGAGGTATTACACCTAATGGTGTTCGCAGACCCCTATATTAAAGTTAGGTGGTGTGGGTGGTAGGATTCAAACCTACGACCTTTCAGAACGCCTTTCCGTAGACGGCTGAGTGCTCCACTTATGAGCTACACCCCTTGTTCACCTAACTTTAATATAGGGGCCTACTTTAAGAGGAAAAGTACACCTACTAATATTATAGAATAAAGTAGGAATTTTATTAACTAATAGGTCTATTATCTGTCCATATCCCACACATCTTTTTTGTCTTTCGGATTAACAGGTACTTTGACTAATACCGGGTAATCTGAGGAAGGATCCAACATTCGCTCAACCAGTTCTTCTGGACTAAATCTTTCTGTGGGATGAGAATAAAGTTCTATTTTACCATCCTCACTTTCTTCTATATCACGGTGAAAGTAGCATTTTACCGCCTCTAGTGGATCTGTCCACGCACCATCTATACTTGTTTCAAACACTATCAAATATATGTGGTCCATATTTGCTTTCCTTTCTATATGAAAATTTGTAAAATCTAACCCATTGGCGGCCTACCAGTCGGTGCCGTAGATGGGCCACCGCCTGTACCCTTGGGTTTGAATCCGAACCCTACACTTAGAACTGTGAACACATGATGATTCTGGCCTTCTGCCGTCCAAGCTTCATACTGGCATTCAATCCACAGCTCTTGGCCTTCTACCACATACTGTTCGATCAAATCAGCTTTCTTATCAGATGCAAACATGGGCACATCCACCGGTTTATCCACCCATTGTCCGTTTGCGTCGGGTCGTTTTTTATTAACAACGAGGTGAAAGAACGCTTGCTTTTTACCATCAGGCGACGAAATTTGCAATCCCTTAACCTTTCCGATAAACATTGTTTTACTATAATCCATACTTAGTCTCCTTTAATTAGAATTTTGTCTATGTATGCTGCCAACTCTTCGTATGCGGCTCGCATGTTTTCAGTTGTCAGCACATTACGAACTTTTATTTTCTTAGCCTTGATCCTATCTAATACATCCTCTACATCTTCTCTTTTCGACTTCAAGATTCTGAACAGCATGAAGCTGGGAAGATCCAACGGTGCAGATCGTAAATGGTCCAAGAGATTAAACGGGCCTAACAACGCCCTACTTGCGAAATATATCTTATTTTTCCTCCTTACAATGAAATTGATTATCTTGCTTCCTCTTCCTTCTTTTGCGGCTTGGTGAAAACTGACCAAATCCCATATCCTTAGACTGGCAGCCTCTAGAAGTATCAAATCGCATAGCAATTGGCTTGCCTCCCTGTCGAAACCCAGCCCAACCATCTTTTCTGTATCTGCGACACATATAGCATCTGTTGCCTCTTCCTGTAGAGATTTGATACCATGTTTTTGCCTAAAAACAGTATTACCAAGAAAATCCAGTAGGACTTCTAGATGTACATGACTTTCTGCTTCCGTATAAGGGACACAGCGCTCAACTATCCGCATTAGATTATAAGCCAATGCAATTACCGGTCCAGTATGACTTTTTACACCAGTAGCTTTCCTTACAAGCTCCGCATGCTCCTCGTTAGTAGGTTTAGGAAATTTACATATCTGAAAATCGTCCAAAGTCATTTCCCTATGCTTAGGAACTTTCTTTGCATTCATACTCTCAATGATCCTATTACATAGATCGTTTGGTTCTCTCATCTCTTTGCGTAGTAATTCAATAGACGCAGGGTTATGAAAGGACGCTATAAATAGGCTGTCACCATCAAAATCAAGATTTTCAGAAGTAAGACTGTTTCCACTAACCCTTATGACATATTTACACTGTGGATCATTTGTGACTCTTACATATTGTGGTCTGATAGACATGAATCCAAGACAAGGAAATCTTTCCGCTAATACCACATCCCCCGTCTTCACCTTTAGTGCTCGTGCCATATCACTATGAATTTCTATTGTATTTTTGGGCAAATTATCCACAACACAATGCTTCAGTTCAGTAGGATAGTCGTCCTCGTTGTCGGCTAGGGCAGCAGTTGCTCTACTGGAATAAGGATATCTTACTGCCATACCATATGTGCTTAGCTCCCCGTTCTTTCCACCCATCATCCTGGATACATTCTGAAAGTATCTTGTAACAGCTCTCATCAGTTCATTCTGATCATTTACATCTCCTGTTTCTATAAATTTATGAGAAGCTATTACTATATGATTGACATATAGCCCAACGGTATTCAGTCCCCATTTACCAGACGGATGACGCCAGCACCTTCGAGATAGAGCATTGGGTATAAATATTGTATTATAAATATACTCTATCTTCTGGCCCGGATCTAATATTTCTTGTGGTAGACCCATTGTATATGATTCTGCATCTTCTTTGTCCACGATAGCCTGAAAGTAACTTGGTATACGCAGTATAAATCCTTCTGGCATATATTCGTCATCAACTATAGTACCTTTGATATTAGCCAAATCGTGAAATATACCCTGGGTTGTATCCACGCATGCCACATCTTTGGCATCAATTACTGGAATGCCAGCATCTATTTCACCCTTAGCAGACCTGAGAATGTCTATTCCGTCCTGCAACATGGATACTCCCTGCGAATAGGACATTATTTCTTCCAGCAGTGGGTTACCTTGGCCGAATCTGGTAGTCAGAGCCTTCATCTCTACATGACTGAACTTTAGCCCAGATGTCCTCAGTTCTCTGTTATTGGTTAGCTCTGTCCTATCTTCTTCCCACAACTGATCTTCCGGGTCCTTAGTTACTCCCCAAAACATCTTCCCCACTATTGCCTGAGATTCTCCAAAATATGTATCGATCATCGAAGTTCCATCTTTTGGGAATCCTTTGGATTCTAACGCTGCTTCAAGTTTAGATTTTTCCACCAAAATATCATCTTTGACCACGATAGGAACATTTCCCTCATTTAAGTTATTTGCGAGAGCCTCAAGAATTTGACCAAAGTTCTTACGCTTATTGATAGATGTGCCAGACATCATTACATCTATTTGCACTTCTTCACCGGTTCTTGGATCCACTTGATGCCCCAGGTCCATAAAGCGTATAATGCCTTTATTACCATGTAAATTAGAGAATTTACTACCATCCCTTAGAAATCTCTTCCCCTTCACAGTTACCACTACGAGCTTTATTTGTTCGCCATTCAGATCAGTTACAGTTCTGTTTACCTTTGTTATCTTTGCCTCATCACAACGCATATCCATCATAACTGGCTGACCATCTTTTGAAAATCCAAGCACATCCCCAGTTCTTACCTCTTTACCAGCCTTTGCAAGTATGTGATCACCATAGATGGCAAATCTCTTTGTTACTGTGTGTGATAACCCTCTGTGCCGGTTGTCTGCAAGAATTTGATCCTCGAAGTTTAGAACTGTATCGATAATAGCAGTTACCATGTTCCAGCCTTTTCTATCGATGCCTTTCTCAACCAGCTTTTGTATGGACTCAGACCTGATATTTGGTAACTCGTCGCCTTTCATCCCAAGAGTAGAATATAGATTTCTCTGGGGATTATGGTATTGTCCAAACGGAGTTATATCTCGTAGATCTGTGGTCATTAGATAGTTTTTATCAGACAACACACCGTCAGATAATCCTATAGCTGTCCACCCAAATTTACCGTAATATCTTTTGTTCTTGTCGACCTGGTACTCCAGTTTCTCGTTGGGATCAGATATATACTCGAAAACTGGGTCTATAATAATAAGCCGATGATTCATCGCCCAGCTATTCATATCTGTCTCATGTAGTGGCATAATGTTTATAACACTGTTTAACAGCCTCTGAGTCTCACTCACCATATACACCACTCGATCCCTGTCAAAGGACTTTACGATCTTGTGTACCATCGGACTACCACTCATTTGCGACGGTATAATTACATTTACATCTTCACAAAGTAGGCTTTCAACGATTTGATGAAAATTCATCTTTTTCTGCTCCCGCTCCAACCAGAAATCACACAATACTCTAACGACATCGTTGTTCTTCAGAAATTCTATACCGTTCTTGCCTACCGTTGGAAGCGGTATTTGTAGACATTTTTCCACATCCTCTCGACTAAACTTAATCCACAGAACATAATCAATTACTTCGGTAGTCATGATTATGCCGGCTTTAGTTATACTATTTATACGGTTAAATTCGGCTGCGATGTTGACCAGTAATAGGTCTGTACGTCTATCGAGAGTTTCCTGATCACAAATCTCCCTCTTTGCATGAGAGAGGAAAGCTTCATGCCGAGCAATCTCCTCCTTTAGCTGTATAACTCTCTCAAGCCTTTTTATTTCATTGTTTAACTTCTGAACACGGATATCCTTCTCGAGCTGGGATATCTCTGTATTCAGCGCCTTCATCATTTCTGTGTTATTACTCATAGCAGACTCCTATTTATGTTTTTCCTGTTTGAGCAACTTCTCTTCAAAAACTCGGGCAAGAGCCGCACTACTGGTGATTCCCTCCTTTCTTATAAAACATATTCGGTCACACATGCTTACTAAATTGGAATTACTCATTGGTAAGAATCTTTTAATTTTTGCCAGTTTGGTATATGTATCGCCAGGGGTAAATATAGCTCTGAGTATTATAGAAAAGACAACATCAAATCTCCATGTGTAATCTAGCTTTACAATATCCCATCTACTATGTTCCCATACATCTCTAAATGAATCTGAAAAGCCCTTATTTATATTGTTAATTATATTATCATCTGAGCGATTTATGTGCATAAAAGACAATGTTTGAAATTCTCTTATTGTATCTATCAATCTTTTTTTGCTTCCGCTACTTAAATCTCTTCTGGATGGTAGATGTATAAAAGTACCAATCGGTGACTCTTTTATCTTAAACATTGGCAATAAGCCTACATAAAGTTTATTAGCTCTATCTTTTATAGTGCTATTAGCATCTGGGCTGGATACATGAGTAGCTAAGTTTGGCAATTCAAATATATGAGCATTTAGACATGGTGTCATGGATCTAATCCATGCTTTTAGATCTGTTTGACCTATGTATTTTTTGTGTCCAGAGTGTATACTGGCTAATCCTATATGACCTACAGGTATTTTTACAAAAGTTTTTGCAGTTGTTTTACCAGATTTATTAGAAATTCTACTCCATAAGCCGTCAGCTCCATCTATATATGGTATATTGACTACATTACTTCCTGATACAAAATAGCCACACACAGTTAAAGGTATAATGTGTTTATTATATAAATAGAACTTTTTAGTCATTCCTGTAGTAAGTATTTTCTGTCGTAGATGGATATTCATACCAAGATCTATAATTAGTTTTTTCCTTTCACATCTGGAGGGCTCTGTTGATTTGTCGGACTTATAGCTAGAGAATATGGCGTCTAACAAAATAAATCGGTCTGCATAGAATAGATACATATTATTCAAGTACCCAATATCACCCACGGAAGGATGATGCCTTTTGGAAGCAGAGCTTTCTGTTATAACTATCTTCTGACCTCTGTAGAACATAGGAATTATCCCTCCTGTATTTATTCAGGGTATCTTTTATACTGATATCCCATTTTTTTCTTAGTAAATACTTTCTTACCTGATTTTAAGGCTTCTTGCTGTCTTGGACTTACCGGCAAAGAGCCAGATGGATTATCTTTGTACTCTTCTTCTCCCTCCTGTACAGATTTTAGATCGTTCTTCTTTTTTCTATAGTATGACAACACATCATTAATATGAATTTCTATATCTTTATACACTCGTACTGCATGTGATTTATAGTTTGCATCTCTGTCTTTCACTATAACCATAGACATTATTATTTTATCCAGACACTCTTTGCGTATTGCTTGGTTATTAAACAAACTAAGATATGAATCTTCAAAAGACTTGTTTTTATTTTCTACATCATACTCCAGACCTCTTATAACACAGTATCCCATATATTCTGGACTCATAAGTCTTGGATCTTTATGTTCAATAAAGTCAGCTGCTCCTAGTAATAAAGGCATAGATACTAACTGATGTGATATCTTACCATGCCGTAATCTATTTAGATATAATGATAAGGCGGTAAAATAGCCAAGAAAATCCCAGGTGTCTATATCTAACAAATTTTTACACTCTATATCAGTTGGTATTATTATAGATGCGCCAATTTCTTGTGTATCTATGGGCTCAAATCTATGTGCCCTACGTTTGTTAGAGTTTGGTCGAGGAAGTAATCCCTCAACAACTTGCACAGTGTCAAGAATTCCTCTATCTGATTCCTTTAATTGATCACTAGTAAACATTCGTGTAGAAAACCCTAACACGCTTATTCTTCTTTTACCTTTTTTACCATATCTTGTGAATACAGATACCATTTGCCATGCATTATAGTTAAGTATAGAGTCCTGGCATACAAAATATCCTACAGAGCCAGCTTTGCATTGCCGGTTACTTTTCACAACCTCTATTTTTTGAGTTGGTCTTAATATCATGTGTACACTATTCCTCCTCTTCTTCTGCCGCCACTTCTGGTGGATCTATCGAATTGTATTGTAAATAACTGCCAAGTTCTCGGGTCTCACTTCTGGCTCCTCAGCCTCAATAGGCGCTCGTCCCATCTCTGTAGTATCAATACTAACTAGATCACCATCTGCATCCACTGAAACTACAGCATTCTGTTGTATTGAGTTTGTTGTAAATGCAGCATTTTGTAGTGTGTTCATTACAAGCGGATTACTACTATCTACATAGTTAAGACCGGTCTCACCTAGGAAACTGTTGTTGTACTTAGATCATAAGATGTAGCTTCGACAGTAGGAATATGCAAGGAGCCAGCTCCTGATCTTAACTGGTTTTCTATTTGTTCAAGTGCCCATCTAAAATTATCAATGTTGAATACCAACATTCTAGAATATAGCTCTCTTCCATTGACGAATGTAAAGTTTACGCCTGTATCACTGTGTTCATCTGGTTTAACAAGTATATAGCTGGGTAAATCATTCATAACTAACACAGAATAATAGGCTAAGTCTCCTGGGTTAATACGTTTTTTGAATTTTATACTACCGCCGACTACTTCATCAAGGTGTACTTTTATAAATCTAGTATTATGGGAATACCATATGCGCATGTTCTGTAATTTCTGCACAATCGACGCTATCTCAGTTGATATAAGTTCTGTACTTTCTTGTTCCTTTTCTAAGTGCTGTCTCTTTACTACACTAGAAAGTATTATTAGTTCTATGAATTTATCAGGGACATCCTCACCATACTTTTCAACTATTCTTTGTAATTCTTGGCCGCTTAAACCCTGTTGACACCTAGCCCATACATTTATGGATTTAACAGGCCATTTAGATATATCCGGCATTCTGGTGTTAACCTTTACTATGTCCATCTGTGACATAAATTTTTCACTTGTCGATATTACTGCTCCATATATGTTTATGCCTAATACTTTTGTAGGAAATTTTTTGGTTAACAATATATCTTTTACATCGTTTATATTAAAGGTAACCTCTTTTCTACCTAATAAGCTAATCTTATTGTTATTGGTTCTGGAGATAGTATATTGAGTACTATCTACACAAGCTGCAAATAACCATACTCGCTTATCAGGCTGTCTAATAGATATTATCATAGATACTAATGGCATAAGTCCAGAAAGTTCGTTGTTATTATATGCTTTAATATTAGAATTTATGAAGAATACGTCTCCAAGCTTGGCTTCTATTGCATCAGAAGCTGATCCTTGGGTTATACTAACAGTTGGTCGTTTCATGTTGTCTTCCTAATAATATAATCATTATCATCCTCACATTTAAGACATTTATGATTACCCATGTATGACATATATCTTACAATGGGTGATATAAATATTTTCTGTGTGGTATCACCATAGTCTGATGTAGCTATTACAAATCTTTTATTATAGCAATCACTGGTTACTGAATTCATAGGCATACTGCCTGATGTAAATACCTTTCTACCGGCATCTGGGCTATTCATTATTGCTCTACATTCCTCATTATTTATAAAACCTATCAATCTACCAGTCAATAATGGCTTGCTATTTTTCCATACTTTTACTCTGAGCATGTTTAGTCCTCATACACATCTTTTTGTACTATGGTTTCGCCGGTTTTCTCAACCACCAAGGCTAAATCCATTTCTTCACCCATTATTACCGCAAAATCATCTATTGAAATACCTTCGTCTGAATCTAGTGCTTTTTCTATGGAATCCGTTACTTCCTGTATATCATTGCATGGTTCCATAATTATAGAATTGCCTACATCATTCATAAGTAACCATAACCGATTATCCTGCAGACTGCTGGCTGGGATTTTTACTGGTAATGCAAGAGGATCTAATACCCACCCATATATCAATATTACAGTACTGATATCATCATGAGGGCCTATTAGGCATTCATCACTACATAGATATTTATCCAAATCGTTTTTCCACGATGATCCAATTATGATGTCGTTGATTTTAACTATGTAGATACACTTATCTACTTTCTCATTAATTTCTTTTATTGTGTCCACTAAGCTATTACTAACTACCATTATCAATTTCCTCCATTCTGTTTTCTTTGTAAAGCATAAGAAACATATTGAACATTATTATGAATGCGGGAGAATAATTTTGTTCATTTTTTTCTACATCTGTGATAAGATCTTTAAGTGAGCAAGTTATTAATTCCTCTACTTCATCACATGATATTCTTACATCTTCTTTTTCCGGGTCTAATAGGTAGGTATATAATGCCACAAATTCATTACCAGTTTCTTCTGAAGGAGACACTTTAGCTATATTAATAAGATCTGTTTTGTCTATATCTATACCTAACTCTTCTTTTGCCTCTCGTACTACAGCCTCTTGATACTTTTCTACTAAGCGGACATGTCCAGAAACAGCTGAACTCCATTTCCCGCCGTTTTCTGTATGAGGAGCTTTTTTCTGTATAATAATTTTGCCGCCAAAAACTTCAATAATTAAATGTATAGATCTGTGTAGCTTTCCTCCTCTGTGTAATTGTTCTTTATCTTTAACTGCATACATAAAATTATCATTGCCGTCAACTACGGCAAAAGATTCTTCATGTATCATTGTTATTCTCCTTTGTTTTCCATTCTTTCTAATCTTTTTTCTTCTATTTTATTTATAATCCTTGTTTTAATAATACCACTTAATCCAATACCTATTAAAACGGCAAAATCTTCTATTTCCATATATGTGTGTGTAGCCATTGCAGCTTCTATATAATCTGTAGCTTCATGCATATATCCAAACTTACTTACACCAAACTCGTCATTCAGTACAAACACACTGGCTGATAGCGGCGGAGTAAACGGTAAATCAGCTGGGTCTGCTATTAGTACACGCATCACTGTCATATGTTCTGGATTTATTGGTTTGTCAAATATACGAAAATAATCAGAGTAAAATACAATATCTGATAGACAATCACATCCCACTATAGTCATATCTGTATTGTCATTTGCTATCATTATACATGGTCTTTTGCCATGATGGGCATTTAATTCAGATATACTCATCATGACATTAACTACTGCAGTTTGTACAGTAATAGGAATTTTTTGTATCGTCGTCATTATTATTCCCCTGTTTTCTTTTCGACTAAAATCTTGTCTTCCTCGTACTTAATTCTTTTCTGAAAATTACTGGACACATCCGTGATTAATGCTGATTGGATTTTCTTGAGTTCTCCCAATAGAACCTGCACATTATCAAACTGACCATCAGCGTGCAGCTTATTGTAGATATTCAGTACAAGAGTAGACGGCTCGATGTTATCGCGATCAGAAGCATATATAGCTCTTGATGTAGCTTCTACTTGATCGCAGAGCATCAGAATTAATGATTCCAAGGAATCTGGCCTACCAGTTTTATATCTAAACGCATTAATATTAGCTTTAGGGTCTTTAGACTTTGCTTTCTCAAATATAGATTGTACTGGACAGGTTCCATGGTGCTGGCTTACGATTCTTATTACATCATCAGGAAAACCATTTGCTACTAGAATAGTGACGGTGTCAGACACATGTCTTGTGATAAGCACGTAACTAACCCATGGTGGTAAGCCATCATGTATATTGTCTTTGCCTTGATTTTCTGTATATGATTCCGGAAACCACATTTTGCCAATATCATGGTATAGAGCGGACATTTGCAATTTATGTGGATCTTTATCTACAGCTGCACAAACATTTTCTACTGAACCCATCAGAGATTGGTCATGTTTATGACTTCCCGGAGCTTTCTCTCGAAACTCTTTCAATAAGTGAAATTTAGAATCCATAGGCCCAATTTTCTTGTCTTCTTTATCCTCATACACTTCTTGATCTGCTTCTACCATGGGACTTCCTCCTGCTATATCTTTGTACAAAGTCATGCATATCCATTTTTATGAAATCTTTTACCATAGTTAAATAATGTAGCCTAGCAGTAGAATTTATTGTCATAAACTCTGGGTGGTATTGAACTCCCATCGAGTTGATTTTAGGGAATATTGCTGCCTCCACCTCTTCATCTGGTGGATTCTTTCTAGTACCTTTTGGGCCTATATATGCCGCAGATCTTCTCGGCTCTGCCCAAGCTACAATTTCTGCATCTTTTCGTAGCTTCACTAGTTGGTGATGGGTACTTGTCACATCCATAAAAGAATCCATGTGGCTTACATACACACCATGTTGTCTAGCTATACTATGATTGGTTATATGTTGATACATAGATCCACCAGCCATAACATTCAGGAATTGAAAACCACGGCATACACCAGTCATTTTTATATCATACTTTCTACAATAATCAAATATTTTTTTTTCGTACATATCACGTTTGAAATTCGTCATACATATTTTTCTTGGATCTTTCCCATTGTAAAAATAGGGATGTATGTCCTCACCACCAGTAAATAATGCAAGCGATATTTTTTCTGGCGTCTTAATGAGTTTATCTACGCTCTTTGTAACGGATCCAACTTTATTGAGTAAATGTTTGTAAAGAGGATCTCCTCCAACTATTAGAATTTTATCCTTCACTTGTGATCTCCTTTTGCTTTGATGCTCTTTTATATTTTATTATTGATCTGCTTTTTAGGAATTTTGTTACATACATTCGGGATGTGGTATCTTCAGCAGCCATTATTGCCTTTATTATATCAGGATCTAATGCCTCATATATGTTTATATTAGCATGTATGGCAGATATTTTACCAATAATAGATGAGCACAAGAAACTACTTGTGCATTGATGTGCTAAATTTTTATCGTGTTTCTTTGGGTTTGTTGCAAATCGTTGTAAACCTATCATCCAGCTTATATCAGTAGTAGCAGCTTCAATATTAGATAGCTTAGTCTTTGTTTTTTTGTACCTACCAGTTTTTGGATTTATCAGTCGTGGAACTTCATTGTACTTTCTAAACACAGTTATAGTGTGGTGTTCAGTAGTACTAATAGCTATACGGCTCGCAAATACATAGGCAGCATAAAAGTTCATCTTACATTTATCAGTGAGGTATATCGCAACTCTAACAAGCCCAGGATCTTCCCTTAAAACTCTTAACATTGATAGGTATAGATATAATTGAGCTTGAGTTAAATCTGTGAGATCCAATACTGCAGTACCCTTTCCAACTGCGTTGTGTTCATTATAAGAATAATTGCCATTACCCAGTTTAATAGGAAATTCAAACATTTCTATCAAATTTTCATCTATATAATCCGGTAGCATTTTATGCTCTTCAGCAAGCTGTATCCATCTGATACATTCTTCCATACTCAGCAGAATATTAGCACCAGGATTATAGTATTTTCGCTTTTTACTATAAGGCTCCTTAAGATAAATAGTATAAAATATTCGATTATATTTATCGCTTTGTTTGTATAATTTGCCTAATAACCCTGCAAAACACGCATGATTAGTGTTTTTCCAGATGTCCTTTGTATTTGAATCAATGTCATGTATATCATCTGGCAGCCTATCATCATGGAACAAGCCATATTCTGTATAGTTGATCCCAGGTGCATAGCTCATGTTTACTATATCTCTATCTATCCATGGTTTTTGCCTATGAATGGATGGCAGTGTTTTTTTTACGCTATTGTCAGATCGTTCGTTGGCTGTTCGCATGCGTTTTCTTTTTTCTCCTTTTCCGCAACTTCTATAAACATCGATTCGGTCATTCGGATTGCAGGTATGAGCTTGAATACAACATCTTTGCCAGTTGAATCATCTTCAATTCTGATAATATAATGTGATTCATCTCTTTGATTTATACCTTGATACCCATCCCTTTTAAAATAGATGTCTGTTACCACTAAGTCTTCCATACCAACAGGAGTTTTTCCAACTTCATAGGTAAAATCATTAGCTATTAAACATACAATTTTTTTCATAGTATTAATACCCCCTTTGTTTTAGTACAATTCTTTCAAAAGACTTGCTTGAAATTTCATAAAATCCTTATTATCCTTTAGCTTTTGATATGATCCCATTACCATGCCGCGGCTTGACCGAAAGTCGTTGTTTACACACCATTCCTTTTTTAGATCTTTATCAATTACACTATATACACCGTTTTCACGCATGTATTCAAATGAAGCCAATGAATGTACAATTTGACCTTCTGGGCCTTGTGGCGGATTTTCCCACGGCGAATGCCCTTCCTCTACGTAACTTTGTATAGATCCTCTTAAAGATCCTATATGTAAAGGGTTACATGAAGACAGCCCTGTAGATGCAAGGTAGGGTCGCAGATTTTTCCATATTTTATCCGCTGTGATAATATCGCTCTCATCGATAACTCCACGAATAGTTTCTTCATCGAATCCTACGGCTTCTCTATAAGTTTCGTCCATGTTAATAGTCACCATTGACCATGCCATTCTTGCCAATCCATATACTAATGATACGAACATTGGCGATTTTAGCCACCAGCAACTGGGAGTTCTGTACTCTATGCCATAAGGAGTCGGTCTAAAACATCCGGCTTTACCATATTTTGATCTTCTCAGTTTAGATCCATTGTCGTTATCAAGGCGCATTGTAGGTATGGTAAGTAGTAAATCCAAGAATCGTATAAGCCGAATATGCCCGTCTTCTGTTTTTGCAAGCTTGTACTCCGGCTGATCCTTCGATAGATACGGTGAAGACAATCCAAGGTGTATGTGACCACCGGCGTATCTATGTGGATGCTCAGAGGCGTCCATTTCTGGAGTGTTTATGGTGCGTGTGTAAGCATTGAAATCTGGTTCGCATCCAAATACACGTGCTTCTGGATCAGCTTTGTTTATAACTGACTCGCGGATTTTTTCAGCTGGAGAAAGAATAATTTGATGATTCTTTGGTATTCTATTATAAACTTCTCTCCATACCTTTTCGATATTACCTGCGAAGTATTCTCTACACGACTGATGAGCTACAGCCATCTCGGCCTGTATACCATCGAAAAACAGTCTGCTAAGTTTACCGTCCCTGGCTTGTACTTTTATAGGATCATTTTTGCTGGGGAAGAAATTATCAGCACTTCGCACCCGGCCTTTCTCATCACCTATAAAAAACTCTGGGTCTCCACCTATCCTGGGTAAATAATTGACTTTGTATATTCTGCGTCCTATTTCCTTATCTATCTCCGAAATCTTCATTACTACATATCCTCCTTTTTGTTCTTATTATTTTCTATTTCGTTAGTGCATCACGTATTCTATATGCACTTATTAAAACCTTGTTGACATACGGTATCTCATAGTATCTTTTTCCTTTTGGTAACTTTGTACTTCCTGTATTGTAGCGATGTAGAGTCTTCACTACATTGAATTCAGCATGCTCATAGTATTCGCTGAATATAGCAATGCCAGATTTTATGTTTATATCTATCCAGTATAAACTTCCTTCCTTTCTCGCACCATTTTCTAGTAGTGCAGGCTCCTTCTTCCACACCTTGTACCTTATTTGCATCAATCCTATTGCATCTTTATTACTTTTAGCAAATGGATCAAATCTAGACTCTACCCACATTATAGCAGCTATAAGTATGGGGTCAATGCCGTTTCGGGGAGCTTCTTCAAGTATGTAAAGCACTATTTTTTCGGCGATCTTCCCGTCTAATTTGGGCTGAAAATCCATTATCACTCTTATCAATCCTTCCCTTAGTTCCTTTGATGCAGATAGCCTTATGTTCATAGCGGTTTCATCGGCTGTTACTCTTTCCACCATTCTCAATTGTTGCCAATGGGATTTTTTCAGAGCTTTTGTATCAATAAATTGCCTATATCCTAGAAGTGCTACAATTAGCAAGAGACTTACAAGAAGTGTTATTGCAAGTGTTGATTTACTTACCCTTTTTGATTGTTCCATGTTTGATCCTCCTCAATAGAATATTTACCACACCACATTAGTCTACA
>LAZR01001389.1_pt1 | contig 15344 bp, 15 predicted proteins | sample 329461 | NCBI WGS metagenome assembly LAZR01 (sample SAMN03002196, study PRJNA259156) | marine sediment metagenome | biome: sea floor; feature: Hydrothermal impacted sediments; material: marine sediment; isolation source: Loki non-amplified sample from Loki's castle hydrothermal vent sediment ...
CCGCAAGCGGGATAAGGAAGGAATCATTGAAAAAGAGGTCATCCGCCAGCTTGGCGAGATGGGCCTGCTTGGCGGCGAACTGCCTGAGGAGTTCGGCGGCAGCGGCATGAACTGCATCACCAGCGGCCTGATCATCGAGGAGATTTCGAAAGGAGACTTCAACGTCGGTTACATCCCTCTGCTGACTTCTCTGAATGGCCAGATCATTGCCAGCCATGCTGCGCCGGACCTGGCGCAAAAATGGCTGCGCGGCATGACCAGCGGGCAGAAAGTGGCCTGCATTGCTTTAACGGAACCCCACGGCGGCTCCGACGCTGCCAACCTGCGCCTGAAAGCGGAGAAGAAAGACGACGTTTACGTACTTAATGGCGAAAAAACTTCCATCTCTATGGCCGATCAAGCCGATGTGGCGGTTGTATTTGCCCGCACGGGCACAGTGGAGCAGCGGGCTTCCGGCATAAGCGCCTTTCTGGTACCGATGAACACCCCGGGCATCACCACCACGCGTTTTGAAGACAACGGTCAGCGCGCCATTGGCCGTGGCTCCATCTTCTTCGACAATGTGGAGGTGGCTGCCAGCCACATGCTGGGTGACGAAGGCAAGGGATTCAAACAGGTGATGCAGGGCTTCGACTACAGCCGTGCGCTAATTGGCCTGCAATGTCTGGCAGTGGCTCAGCAATCTCTGGATGAAACTTGGCAATGGCTAACCGAACGCACTGCTTTCGGCCAAAACCTCTCGGCCTTCCAGGGCCTGACGCACCCACTGGCGGAATACCAAACGTACGTTCATGCTGCCCGCATGCAGTGCTACCATGCGCTCTGGCTAAAGGACAACAACCTGCCTCACAACGCCGAGGCCGCAATGAACAAATGGTGGTGCCCGAAACTGGCGTTCGACGTGGTCAAGCAATGTCTGCTGGCTCACGGCCATACCGGCTGGGGTGAGGATCTGCCCTTCGCCCAGCGTCTGCGTGATGTCTTGGGTCTGCAAATAGGTGACGGCACCGCTCAGATCATGAAAAATATCATCGCACGGGAATATCTACCTAAATGATGCGCGTCCTTTCCTCCGTGGTTCGGGGCGCTGTTGCCGAACCGCTCTTGACAGGGGGCGAGGCTGGCCAGACAGGAGTACAGATGATCGTCAACGAATCCGGAGGCATTCCGAACCGGCTATTTTTCCGCCTTTTCCAGACCGGAAACATCCTGCAGCGGCAGGTTCAGAACGAAATGGGTATCAGCGCTGTTCAGTGGGCAGTGCTTGGCGCACTGTCACGGGAGGGGCTTGAGGAGGGGACTTCGTTCTATCAGCTAAAGGAATACTTGTATGTGAGTCGTCAGAGCCTTGACGGCGTACTTAAGCGCATGGAGCGTGACGGCCATGTGGTGCGCATCGAAGATCCGAAAGATCGCCGGGCGCGATTGGTAAAACTTACAGATCAAGGTCGTGAATTCTGGGAGCAGCTCCAGATCACCATTGCCGAGTTCTATCAACAATCCCTGCAAGGTTTCAGTTTTGACGATGGCGTCAGCTTTTTACACTTGCTAAAGAAACTGCAACATGACATGACCGAGATATCCCTGCCTTCCAGGAACAGCGGCAATCAGGAGAGCTAGGCCGTCAAAAGTAAATGAGACAGGTTTGCCGGACTGAGTCAGAACAGAACGGGCTTGGTCATTGCCAGATGGAAGATAAACGAGACCTGAAACAGGGCCAGAACGGCCGCAATTATGCGAACGGGGCGCGCTACGGTGAGTTTCAAAGCGAACAGCCCGGCTGCGATATAGCCCAGCAACAGCAATATTTTAGCCATCAGCCAGCCTTGATCAAGCGGGTTCCAACCTCCCACAAACAGGAGGCTGATGGCAGCGATCAGCAGAACCGTGTCATTGGCGTGGGGAATCCAGCGCAACGGCGTTTGACGCCAGCCAGGCCGCCCAACAGCATCGAGCACCAGCCGCAACGTGAACAGGATGACCGTCAGGTAAGCTGTGGTCATGTGGAGGTGCTTCAGGATCACGTACGTACTCATAAATCATTCCATTGTGAATCAAAACGATAGCGTCATTGTACGCAAAAGTACCCCCTACCGGGTATGTTATTTGCAGCCGCAGGCGTTTAACATATACTTAACATATATGTATTAGCAGGAACCAACATGCAGGCTACCCCCTCATCCGCTCAAGCCCATTCCGCCAGCGTCGGTCAACTATTTGACTACCCATTCCGCATTTTCTTTCTGTCGATGACGGTGATGACGCTGCTGGTCATCCCCCTGTGGGTACTGCAGGTAACCGGGGTGATCAGCCTGCCACTGGCTATGCCCGGGCTATTCTGGCACCAGCACGAGATGCTGTTCGGCTTTCTGTCTGCGGCCATAGCCGGCTTTTTGCTGACCGCTATCTGCGTATGGACGCAAACCGAGCGCACTCACGGCTTGCGGCTCGCCTTGCTGTGGGGTGTATGGCTGGCCGGCCGGTTGCTTCTGATGCTGGGCGCCGATTTGCCTTACTGGCTGGTTCAGGGTTTTAATCTGGCCTTTTTGCCGCTAGTGATACTGGATGCCGGGTGGCGCATCTGGCACGCAAAGCAGTGGCGCCAACTCATGATTTTGTTGGTGTTGAGCTTGTTGTGGCTGATGCAGATAGGATTTGTTGTCAGCCTGGACATGGCGTTCAGCCATGGGGCGTTGATTATGGCCATGGCATTGATCAGCATTATAGGCGGCCGCATCACGCCGGCATTCACCACTGGCTGGCTACGCCAGCGCGGGCTGGATGCCAACGCCGTTAAAACGTTTCCTGCGCTGGATACGGCCACGCTATTTTCCATGATCCTGCTTACCGCATCGCTGATTACCGGTTGGCAAACCGTTACCGGGGTTTTGGCGATCGTTGCGGGCACGCTCATGCTGGTTCGCCTGGCTAACTGGAAAGGCTGGCTGGTTCGCAAGGAACCGCTACTCTGGGTTCTGCACCTTTCCATTTTGTGGGTGCCCATCGCCCTGTACCTTCTTGCTGGCACTCTGTTTGCGGGCTGGCCATCCAACGCCTGGAGCCACGCGGCGGGAACAGGCGCCATCGGTTGCCTTATTCTGGGCGTCATCGCCCGTGTGACACTGGGCCATACCGGCCGACCGTTAGTGTTGCCCAAAGGCATGGTTATGGCATTCGTTGCCATCCAGTTGGCGGCGTTAATCCGCGTGCTTACGGCGTTTGATATTATTCCCTGGCACCCGGGAATCGGCAGTAGCAGCCTGCTTTGGGTTTTCGCCTACGGTATGTTTCTGGTGCGCTACACAAAAATTCTCGCAAGCCCCAGGCCAGACGGCCGAGCAGGCTGAACCACCGGGCTGTCTTTCCCGGTGCCGCCAAAAAGAGTAGGTTCGTACAGAACCTGCTCTTTTTTATTCCAAGTCGCATCAGGGAGGCAACAAGACACTTGCGTCCGCATGGTTTAAAAGTTAATCATCCACTAATGGTCAATAGCGACTCGCGAAATAACGGCTAGAGTACCCATAAATCATTTTGTAACAGAGACGACGGCACTATGAACCCGGATCATTTTGACAAAGAAGACCTGATTAAATGCGGTCATGGCAAACTTTTCCCGGGCGCCACGCGGCTGCCCATCGACGAGATGTTAATGGTTGACCGTGTAACCCACATAGGCACAGACGACGGCCTTTACGGTAACGGCAGCCTGATAGCGGAGCTGGACATCAATCCGGATCTCTGGTTTTTTAAAGTGCATTTTGTCGATGACCCCGTGATGCCTGGCTGCCTTGGCCTGGACGCCATGTGGCAATTGGTAGGTTTTTACCTGGCGTGGGGCGGCAGTGAAGGCAAAGGCCGCGCACTGGGCGCCGGAGAAGTGAAATTCACCGGTCAGGTTCTGCCTACCGCCAAAAAAGTACGCTATCAACTCGACATCAAACGAGTGATCCGTCGCAAACTTACGCTGGCCATTGCCGACGGGCGCATGGAAGTGGATGGCAAGGAAATCTACACGGCGAAAGACCTGCGGGTTGGCGTATTTACTTCCACCGATGATTTTTAGGAGCTAGCAAGATGCGGCGTGTTGTCATCACCGGTATGGGGATTGTCTCCAGCCTTGGCACCAATCAGAAAGAAGTAACTCGCTCCCTGAAGGAGTCCATACCTGGCATCGGTTTCAGTGAAGAAGCCCGTGATAACGGTTTGCGCAGCCACGTTTGTGGCCAGATTGACCTGAATCTGCCGGAATTGATTGATCGCAAACTTTTGCGCTTCATGTGTCCTGCTGCGGCTTACACGTATCTGGCAACCTGCGAAGCCATTGAACAAGCTGGCCTGAGCAAGGAACACCTCACGGCCAACAGCACCGGGGCGGTATTTGGCACGGGCGGCGCATCCACTGTCGAGCTACTGGATGCTATAGACACCCACCGTGAAAAAGGCATTCGCAGGGTTGGTCCATATCGCGTGCCCCGCACCATGGGCAGCTCCATAAATGCCACTATCACCACAGCATTTGGCATTACCGGCATTAACTATGGCATTACCTCGGCCTGCGCAACCAGTGCTCACGCCATCGGTCATGCGGCAGATCAGATCGCCCTCGGGCGCCAGGATGTCATGCTGGCGGGCGGCGGAGAGGATATCCACTGGACCCTGAGCCTGATGTTCGATGCCATGGGCGCGCTCTCTACCAAGTACAACGACACCCCGGGAATGGCATCGCGCACCTACGATAAAGATCGCGATGGCTTTGTTATCTCCGGCGGCGGCGGCACACTAGTGCTTGAAGCTCTGGAACATGCGGAAGCGCGTGGCGCGACCATTCTTGCGGAACTGGTTGGCTTTGGTGCCACCTCAGACGGCGCCGATATGGTTGCGCCCAGTGGCGAAGGCGCAGTGCGCTGCATGCAGCAAGCCATGAAACATCTCGATGGCGACATCAGCTACATCAATACCCACGGCACCAGCACCCCCGCCGGTGACGTGACCGAGCTGAAAGCACTGAAGCAGACCTTTGGCGATAAAATCCCGCCACTCAGCTCCACCAAGCCCCTGTGCGGTCACGCACTGGGCGCAGCCGGCGTGCACGAAGCCATCTACAGCATCATTATGCAGCGGGATGGTTTTATCGCACCGTCAGCCAATATCCAGAACCTGGATGAGGGCGCAGAGGGCTATCCGATCGTGCGCGAACGGATGGACAACCAGACGCTCGATCTCGTTATGAGCAACAGCTTCGGCTTTGGCGGAACCAACGCCACACTGGTGTTCAAGAAATGCTGATGACCGTCAGGAGCGCCTGATAGAGCGATATTCAGCCGGGGAAGTGCCCATCCAGCGCTTGAAAGCCCGGCTGAATGCGCTCAGTTCTGAAAACCCGAGCTGCTCGGCGATTTCTACCAGCGGCTTGGTTTTATCCTGCATATACGTCAACGCCTGCTTACGGCGCACATCTTCCAATAAGCGAGCAAAGGTTAAACCCTCTCGTTTCAGTTTCTTGTGAAGCGTGTAGCGACTCATATGTAACTGTGACGACACCACGTCAACGCCCACCTTGCCGCGGGCAAGTTGAATGCTGATCAGTGAACGCACCTTGTTACTCAATGAAACCCGCACCACCTCTGAGTCCAGAGGTTCTGATGCCATCTTACCGCTCTCCTCATTCATCAATGCCGACCCACTCTCTTCGGTTTACTTCGACTTGCAGCGTACACATGTTAGCTGAAAATAATCAAAAAGTCGTTTGGGCGGAATCAAGACCCTCGTACAAACTCGTATCCCAGGCGCGCTGCGCCCGTCAGGTTTGGCCTCGGCCGGTTGTATTACGTTATAATCAGCGTTCCCGCAATTTAATACCTGACTAATTTAGTCTGGTATTGTACAATCACGAACCAGAAGTAACATATCAGCCGCCGCGATCCCACAGGGTTGCCGGCAAACTAAAGGGCCTCAGAGCCCCCGATGAGAGAATACGGAGCGACGATCATGGCGACCACCGAACAAGAGGTGAACGAACTGATCAAACGGGAATACGAACACGGTTTTGTAACAGAAATCGAAACGGATACGTTCGAGCCTGGTTTGAATGAAGACGTTATCGCCCGCCTTTCTGCAATCAAGAAAGAGCCGGAATTCATGCTGGAGTGGCGCCTGAAAGCCTATCGTCGCTGGCTGGAAATGAAAGAGCCGAACTGGGCGCATGTGGGCTACCCGAAAATCGATTACAACTCGATTTCCTACTACTCAGCCCCCAAGCGCAAAGAAGACATGCCCCAGAGCCTCGACGATATTGATCCCGAGCTCCTCAGAACCTACGAAAAACTGGGCATTCCTTTGCATGAGCGCGCTCAGCTCGCAGGCGTGGCAGTAGACGCAGTATTTGATTCCGTTTCCGTAGCCACCACCTTCAAGGAACCGCTGGCAAAAGCCGGCGTTATTTTCTGCTCCATCTCCGAAGCCGTGCGCGATTATCCCGAGCTGGTTCAGAAATACCTGGGCTCGGTTGTGCCCCACACGGACAACTACTTCGCCGGGCTGAACGCCGCCGTCTTCTCCGACGGAACCTTTGTCTACGTTCCCAAAGGCGTGCGCTGCCCCATGGAACTGTCTACCTACTTCCGCATCAACGCGGCAAACACCGGCCAGTTCGAGCGCACGCTGATCATCGCCGACGAAGGCAGCTACGTCAGCTATCTCGAAGGCTGCACAGCACCCATGCGCGACGAAAACCAGCTGCACGCAGCGGTGGTCGAACTGGTCGCGTTGGACGATGCCCAGATCAAATACTCCACGGTACAGAACTGGTATCCGGGCGATGAAAACGGCAAAGGCGGCATCTTTAACTTTGTCACCAAACGCGCGGCCTGTATCGGCAAGAACTCCAAGGTGTCCTGGACGCAGGTTGAAACAGGTTCCGCAGTTACCTGGAAGTATCCCAGCTGCATCCTGCGCGGTGAAAACAGCGTTGGCGAGTTCTACTCAGTGGCACTCACCCACAATTACCAGCAAGCAGACACAGGCACCAAGATGATTCATCTGGGCAAAAACACGTCCAGCACCATCATCTCCAAGGGTATTTCAGCGGGCAAAAGCTCCAATACCTATCGCGGCCTGGTTAAATTTGGCCCCCGTGCCGAGGGCGCGCGTAACTTCACTCAGTGTGATTCGCTTTTGATTGGCGACCGCTGTGGCGCGCACACCTTCCCGTACATCGAGAGCTTGAATAAATCCGCGATCGTGGAACACGAGGCGACCACATCCAAGGTCAGCGACGAGCAGATGTTTCTGTGCCGGCAACGTGGTATCGATCCGGAACAGGCCGTTTCCATGATTGTGAACGGTTTCTGCAAAGAAGTTTTCAAGGAGCTTCCCATGGAGTTTGCGGTTGAAGCCGGCAAGCTACTGGAAGTGAGCCTGGAAGGTTCGGTCGGTTAACACCGAAGGAACCCGAAGCATCGCGCAAGCAAACAGAATTCAGACGGTTAAAAAAGAGAGAAGCCTACACATGCTGAGCATCAAAAACCTGCACGCATCCGTTGAGGGCAAAGAGATCCTCAAAGGCATCAACCTGGAGATCAACGCCGGGGAAGTCCATGCCATTATGGGCCCGAACGGCTCGGGCAAAAGTACGCTCGCCCAGGTGCTCGCAGGTAACGACGCATTTGACGTTACCTCAGGTGAGGTCACGCTGAACGGCGACAACCTGCTTGAAAAAGAAACCGAGGCGCGCGCCCGCGATGGCGTATTTCTGGCGTTTCAATACCCGGTCGAGATTCCCGGCGTCAGCAACTTGCAGTTCATGCGCACCGCAGTGAATTCCATGCGCCACCATAGAGGTGAGTCGGAAATGAACGCGGCTGAATTTATGAAGCTGGCCCGGGAAGTATCAAAGCAAGTAGACCTGGACCCCGCGTTTCTCAAGCGCGGCGTAAACGAAGGTTTTTCCGGCGGCGAGAAGAAGCGTAACGAAATCATGCAGGCCCTGTTGCTGCAGCCAAAGCTGGCCATTCTGGATGAAACCGACTCCGGGCTTGATATCGACGCCCTCAAGGTGGTTGCAGACGGCGTTAACGCCCTGCGCTCCAAAGACCGTGGCATTCTTATGATCACGCACTACCAGCGCCTGCTTGATCACATTGTGCCGGATTATGTGCACGTTCTGGCCGAGGGGCGGATCGTGAAATCCGGTGGTCGCGAACTGGCCCTGGAGCTTGAAGACCGCGGCTATGGCTGGCTTGGCATAAAAGACGAAGCAACGGACGCCGATTCAGCGCTCTCCAATTCAGCCCACTAAGGAGACCGGGGAATGAAACCAGCACCAACTCTTTCCACCGCGTTCCTGCACCCGGCCGGTCAAGCGCTTCCAGAACCGTTGCTCGCCCTGCGCAAGCAACGGGGAGCCGCTTTGGTCGACATGCCCCTGCCAACGCGTAAAACGGAAAACTGGAAGTACTCCAGCAAGTACCTCAAGCTGACCGACGAAATGGCCAGCTCCTTGCCGATCAATGGCAAAGCGGGCAGTGCACTGGCGGTTCCGGGTTACAAAGTTGTATTCATCAATGGCATGGTGATTCCGGAAGCTTGTGAATACCCGGACTTGAACAACATTCTCATCCAGCGTTTTGGCGACCTTTCCGATGCCGAAGCCAGCGAACTGGCTGAGCGCCTCGACAGCACCCTGGACAAAAAAGCCGTGCAACTGGCCGGCTTGAACTCGGCCCGCTTTGAAGATGGCCTGGTGATTCGCCTGAAACCGGATGCGGTGCTTGACCAGCCCCTGTTTATTATTCATGAGGTGACCGCAGGCCACAGTGGGTCGGCGTTTCCGCGCATCTTTGTCGATGCGGGTCGCAACAGCAAGATCACTCTGGTTGAAGAGTATATTTCCAGCGGCCAGGAAGCGGTCATGGTGAATACGGTCACCGAGTTTAATCTTGCGGAAGGTGCGAACGTTACCAATATCCGTCTGAGCATGGACGGTGAGAACGTGCAACACATCGGCGCCACGGGCGTGCTGCAGCAGCGCAGCTCACGCTTTGAAAGCCACTGCGTAGGCTTTGGCGGCCCTCTTCGGCGCCATGATCTGCAAGTGCGACTTGAAGGTGAAGGCGCTGAATGCAAGCTCAACGGCGTGGTCGTTACCCAGGGCACCCAGCATTACGACAACCACACCACCATTGAGCATGTGGCACCCCACTGCGACAGCGAAGAAACCTATCGCAACATTGCCGCAGACAAGTCCCACGCTGTGTTCAACGGCCGGATTCATATTCATCAGGACGCACAGAAGTCCAATGCGAATATGAACAACAAAAATCTGTTGCTTAACACAGGCGCGGAAATAGACACCAAGCCTGAACTGGAAATCTACGCAGACGACGTCAAATGTGCCCACGGCGCAACCATCGGCCAGCTCGACGAAGAATCACTGTTTTATCTGGTGTCACGGGGCATTAGCCGCCGCGAAGCCAACGTGCTGCTGACTATGGCTTTCATCAACGAGTTGGTGGCCCAGATTCCGGTAGACGCCGTAAAAGACACGGTGCAAACCCATCTTAACCAGTTCTTTGATCAGACATTTCAGGAGGCCTGACCGGTATGAACGACCTGTCTGTGGCAAACACAGCAACCCGCAAGGCGTTTGATGTACACGCCATTCGCCGGGATTTTCCGATCCTGTCTCAACAGGTGAACGGAAAGCCGCTGGTGTATCTGGATAACGGTGCGTCGGCGCAAAAGCCAACGGCCGTTCTGGATGCCATGGATCGCTATTACCGGGAAATGCACTCCAATGTTCATCGGGGTGCTCACACCCTGGGCGACCGTGCAACCACGGCGTTTGAGGGTGCCCGGGAAACCGTTCGCAGCTTTTTGAATGCGCCTAGCACGCAGGAGATTATCTGGACACGGGGCACCACCGAAGCCATCAATCTGGTGGCGAACGGTCTTGCGCCCCGCCTCAATGCCGGTGATGAGATTCTGGTGAGCTGCATGGAACACCACGCCAACATTGTGCCCTGGCAGATGATCGCCGAGCGCACTGGCGCAAAAGTGGTTCCGATTCAGGTGACGCCAGAAGGCGAACTGGATCTCGACTCGTTCAACAGCCTGCTGAACGATCGCACCCGAGTGCTGGCCATTACCCATGTTTCCAACGTATTGGGCACGATCAACCCGGTTGTCAATATGGTTAAACAGGCCAAAGCCCGTGGCATCATCACGCTGCTTGATGGCGCTCAGGCGGTTCCGCACTTTCAACCAGACGTGCAAGCCCTGGGCTGCGATTTCTACGTGTTTTCGGCCCATAAACTGTTCGGCCCCACGGGCATTGGCGTGCTCTACGGCAAAGCTGCGTTGCTCGAAGAAATGCCCCCGTACCAGGGCGGCGGCGAGATGATTGAGCGAGTATCCTTCGCAGGGACGACCTGGAACACACTGCCCTACAAATTTGAAGCCGGCACACCGGCTATCGCTGAGGCCGTCGGCCTTGGCGCGGCTATCGACTACGTGAGCCGTCTAGACCGAAAAGCAATGGAAGCGGCCGAAAACGCCTTGCTGGAACGCGCCAATCGCCTGATTGAAACCGTTCCGGGCATGTCGGTTATTGGCACCGCAAAGCTCAAAGTTCCGGTGATGTCCTTTAAAATTGAGGGTTTGCACCCCAGTGATATAGGCACGTTGCTGGATCAGCAAGGCATCGCCATCCGCACTGGCCATCACTGCGCCATGCCGCTGATGGATTTCTACGGAGTTCCCGGTACAGCCCGGGCCTCTTTCGCGTTCTATAATACGTTGGACGAGGTGGATCAATTGTTTACCGCCTTGCAAAAAATCCAGCGCCTGTTTGCCTGACGGAGGTAGCACTATGACAGCTGAAGTCTTTACTCCAATCGTTGGCGTTACCATGACGCCCAGTGCCGTCAAGCACGTGCGCAAGCAACTCGACAAAAAAGCCGATGCCAGCGGCATTCGTTTGGCGATTCGGAAAAGCGGGTGTTCGGGCTTTAAATACGAAACCCAGTGGGTTGATGAAGCCGAATCCGACGACAGGGTGTTTCACATCGATGGCGTTGACGTGTTTGTGAAAGAAGAACACCTGTCCATGGTGAACGGCATCGAAATCGACTTTGTTACCGAGGGTGTGAACTCGATGTTCCAGTTCCGCAACCCGAACGCCACCGCCGAGTGCGGGTGTGGTGAGAGCTTTACCGTAACTTGAGGTTTAACCAGGCATGCAAGAACGTGAAGTCGTCCTGACCAAACGCGAGGTGGAAGCTCGCCTTGTTCCGACCGGAACGGAAATAATGATTCCGGTCGACAGCTTCGTGACCATTACCCAGTCGCTGGGTGGCACTTTTACGGTTGCGGTTAACGGCAACCTTGCCCGCATTGAAGGCCACAACGCCGATGCCCTGGGCAAAAAGCCGCTGGAAAGCAGTTTCGATACGCCCGCCGACGGTACCATCAACGAAAACCAGGTTTGGGAAGCCATACGCAACTGCTACGATCCGGAGATTCCGGTCAACGTTGTGGATCTGGGCCTGATTTACGAATGCCGGATAGAAAACGATACAGCCGAAGGCAACCATGTTTTCATTCTGATGACGCTCACAGCCGCGGGTTGTGGCATGGGCCCGGTCATAGCGGATGACGTGAAGGTCAAAATAGAGCACGTACCCAATGTGGACAAAGTAACGGTAGAGTTAACCTTTGATCCACCCTGGAATAACGACATGCTCACCGACGAAGCCAAGCTTGAATTGGGAATGTTGTAAATGCCGGCGACAGAACAGGATTTTCTGAACAACCCACTCGGGAAAAACCCCACGATTGAAGACGTGCTCGACGGCTTCGAGTTTCTGGATGACTGGGAAGAGCGGTATGCGTTTATCATCGATCTTGGTAAACAACTGCCGGCGTTTCCAGACGACGCTCGGATCGAAGAAAACTACGTTCACGGGTGCCAGAGCCAGGTATGGCTCATTTCCCACTACGACGAAGCCAGCGGAAAGCTCTATCTGCTCATTGATTCCGACGCCATCATCGTTCGCGGTCTCGCCGCCATGATTCTGGTTGCGCTGAATGACAAGTCACCCAGGGACCTGTTGGCAACGGACATCGACGAGTTGTTTGAGCGGTTGGACCTGTTCCGCCATATCTCACCGACACGCGGCAACGGTTTACGCGCCATGATCGGCAAAATCCGCGATATAGCCTCTACCCAAGCGGCCTGAGCGATTCACCTTTCAGCTACCAGATAATCGCAATGTCGTCCCGTTGAATATTAACCTGCCCGCCAACCTGGGGCATGAGGCCGTTGCTGAAATCCGGATGAACGTTGTTGAGCGTGACTTTCATCTGGCTGTCGCTGAGCTCTGGCGTTCCGCCCAACGAGTCGAAATAACGGGCACTGCGATAAAGATGCAGTTCATCCCCTGGCCGCAAGCCGGCGGTGGCGCCCGATGCCAGCGTCACCCGTTGGCCGTCTACCCGGGTAATTCGGGTCATGAACGGCTGGCACGCAAGCGCTTCGGTGACCGCCTGCGTCATATCAGAGATCGCACCGGCAACCGCCTCGCCATACTGTGTTTTCCGAAACCCTGCTGAGCCAAATCCCGTAGAACTGCCCGGGCCGGCATTCCAGTCTGCCGCTGCCTCGAACCGCTGCTGGTAAACCGGTGAGCCACTGAAGCCGTCCAGAACCACCATATCCACCGCAAAACGACGGCGCATATCAGACGCACCCATGCCCCGCTGCATCTTGTCCAGAACCGAGGAACCCCAAGCGGCCGGGTCTGCAACACCGACATCCCGAATAACGCCGGTCACCACAAACTGAACCCCCATTTCCCGGGCTACCTGAATAACATTGGTGAGGCGATTGCTACCTTGCTGAACAGTGGGAGCATTCAACAGATCGGAAAACAAACGCGAGGAGGTGGCCGAAAAAACCTGAAGATCGCCGGATTCGCGCAGGCCTTGTTGAAGCCGTTGCGGCAGTATTTCACCCGCATCATCAATACGCCCCACACGGGCCTGATCCGGGTACAAAAGCGGAAATCCTGTGACGGCCACTCGCTTTTTCAATCGGCCAGCCTCACCGCCACTGCAGCTTCCCTGCCCGGCAGAAATATCCCCACGCACAGTGACGCGCAGCATATCGCCGGTACGATGTTCATCGATAATCTTTACGTTTCGCGCTTTGGCGCTGGAGACCAAGCGCATTCTGGACTCGGTCAGAACGCCGTTTTCCATCGTATCTCTGGTGCTTACCTGCGACTCATACTGCAGGGCAAGATCGCGCATGGCCGCATTGCGAGCCTCAGCACGGGCAGACGCAAGATCTTCATTATAAATGCTGGCGTGGCCCACACCTTCCAGAACAACCGCCTGAGCACTGACAACCAGCATCAGTTGCACCAGTGAACACCAAAGTGACAAGCCCACCCACCGCTTTATAAACCCGCGCATCATTTCCTACCCGTGTTATCGATCAATTTTCCATGCTCTGGAACCGGTCTGGCCTGAAATTCTGGAGACAGCCTTTCATCCAAACCAGGTTCTAGTCCAGATAATAAAGGGAATCGACGCTTTTGCTCTGAACATCACCAACACCGTCGTTGTATCTGGGCAAAGGCATGGGACAAAGATCCTGCACCTGTTCATCCGATACCTTGGACACACACGCCCGGAACCGTGGCTCCAACTTTAACTCCATCACCGTTTCAATAACGCCGTCACTGTGTTCGTTGACCGCCACCATTTTGGCGCCACGAATGTAGCTGTCTACGTAGGTGCGGAACGTATCATTGCGAAGAACAAAATCGTTCACCGTAGCGCTGCCGTAAATCACCGTGCCGTAAACCCGCTCCGCCAGATTCCGGTAAGCGTCCATTTGCGACGCCCTGCGCGCCATCAGGCGCTTGCGCGTGTTCAGCCTGTCCGCACTGACATCTTCATAAGTGCCAAAACCGCTGACCCGAACGGTAATGGGCTCGAACTGCCGGTCAGATTGCGCGCTGAGCCTGTCCCGGTCACTACCGTTCGTCGAGCAGGCCGCCAGCGTGAACGCCAAAAAGGGGATTATTAACCAGCGAGTGGCCATTTTTTTGATCTCCAGAAATCGTTTCAAGCACACCATGAAAAATTCACGCCAGCTTTTATAACACCCTGATCAAGATACCGTTTTTTTAAAATATACAACGTCAGCGGCAAAGACCGGCAAAAACATGCCTCTACCCGGGAATAGTGCGCCGCTGTCATTCCAACTCAGGAACCCAAATAAGGAGCCCAACTCAGGTTTGCCTGACCCGCTCAGGCAACGGATAATTCCCGAACGCCTCAAAAAAGGAATCACAACGTTCATGCAAACCTATCTGGTTGGCGGTGCAGTCCGCGACGAGTTGCTGAGTCTGAAAGTCAAAGACCGGGATTGGGTAGTGGTCGGCGCAACGCCGGATGAGATGCTTGCCCAAGGCTTTACCCAGGTAGGCTCAGACTTCCCTGTGTTTCTGCATCCGAAAACCCACGAAGAATACGCCCTGGCCCGTACCGAGCGTAAACAGGGGCATGGCTATCATGGCTTCTCCGTTTACAGCGCCCCGGACGTTACTCTTGAAGACGATCTGCTGCGCAGGGATCTGACCATCAACGCCATGGCGCGTTCCGAACACGGGGAGCTGACAGATCCGTTCAATGGCAGAAAAGATCTTGAAGCGCGAGAACTGAGGCACGTTTCTGAAGCCTTCAAAGAAGACCCCCTGCGTATTCTGAGAACCGCTCGCTTTGCCGCACGTTTTCAACCACTCGGATTTCGCGTCTGTGCAGAAACCATGGAGCTTATGCGCACCATGGTTTCTGCAGGTGAAGTGGAACATCTTGTGCCCGAGCGAGTGTGGCAGGAAATCCAGCGTGCGCTGCACGAGCAAGCGCCGGGCGTCTTTTTTAGCGTGCTGCGTGATTGTGGCGCCCTTGCGGTACTGATTCCCGAATTGACGGCAGAAACCCACTTCCGCGCAGCCACTGATGCGCTTCAATGCGTTCACTTCAGCGCAGGCTCAACGGTAGAACGTTTTGCGGCAATACTCTGTACGCTTGATGAGCCTGCTTGCAGCGCCAGGGCGAACGCCTTGAAAGCGCCCAATGACTGCCAACAACTTGCCCGCCTAGCCGCGGCTTTTATGCCGGTGGTGAGGCAGTTCAACCATACAAAACCGGACGCAGGCACGCTGCTCGGCTTGCTGGAGAAGGCAGACCCGTGGCGTCGACCCGAGCGCTTCTCCCAACTGATTAACGTGCTGGGATGCGCTCTTGAACCTACCGCGCAGCGGCCACTTGACACC
>LAZR01001390.1_pt1 | contig 15343 bp, 16 predicted proteins | sample 329461 | NCBI WGS metagenome assembly LAZR01 (sample SAMN03002196, study PRJNA259156) | marine sediment metagenome | biome: sea floor; feature: Hydrothermal impacted sediments; material: marine sediment; isolation source: Loki non-amplified sample from Loki's castle hydrothermal vent sediment ...
ATCCTGACCGAGCCCGCCGATCTGGACCGCGCGCGCAATCTGATGAAAGAGCGCCGGATCGAGAAACTGCTGGTGACCGACGGGCAGGGCAAGCTGACGGGGCTGCTGACGCTCAAGGACAGCGAACAGGCGGTGTTGAACCCGCAGGCCTGCAAGGACCGGCTGGGCCGGCTGCGCGTGGCCGCGGCCACCACGGTGGGCGATGCGGGCTACGAACGCTCGGCCGCGCTGGTGGATGCGGGGGTGGACATCATCGTGATCGACACGGCGCATGGCCATTCCGAAGGTGTGGCCCGTGCGGTGGAACGGGCGAAATCCCTGTCGAACGAAGTGCAGATCATGGCCGGCAACATCGCCACGGCCGACGGCGCGCGCGCGCTGATCGATGCTGGCGCGGATTCGGTCAAGGTCGGGATCGGCCCGGGCTCGATCTGCACCACGCGGATGGTCGCGGGCGTCGGCGTGCCGCAGCTGACCGCGATCATGGACAGCGTGTCGGGGGCCGGCGGCGTGCCGGTCATCGCGGATGGCGGCATCAAGTTCTCGGGCGATTTCGCCAAGGCGATCGCCGCCGGGGCGTCCTGCGCGATGGTCGGCTCGATGATCGCGGGCACGGACGAGTCGCCGGGCGAGGTGATCCTTTACCAGGGCCGCTCCTACAAAGCCTATCGCGGCATGGGTTCGGTCAGCGCGATGGCGCGCGGCTCGGCCGATCGCTATTTCCAGGCCGAGGTGCAGGACACGTTGAAACTCGTGCCGGAGGGCATCGAGGGCCAGGTCGCCTACAAGGGGCAGGTCTCGGCCGTCTTGCATCAGCTCGCCGGCGGCCTGCGCGCGGCGATGGGTTATGTCGGCGCGCGCGATCTGGAGACCTTCCGGCGCGAGGCGCAATTCGTGCGGATTTCAAGCGCCGGCTTCCGCGAAAGCCACGCCCACGACGTGACGATTACCCGCGAAAGCCCGAACTATCCCGGTATTGGCCTGTAACGGCACGTCGGGATTTCCTGCTCTTTTTCCGATCGTCATGTCTGTCCGATACGGAAGCGTCGGTCGGAACCGCCGACCCGGTTCGGCGAATCAGGTCCGCCAGAGCGTCGAAATCGCGCCGCCGCGCCGTCGACGGACGGAAGGCGAGGGCGATCGTCCGGAACGGCGTCGGCGCCTGGAAGGGCAGGATCGCGATGCCGCCGGCGCTGGTTTCGTCGGCAATCGCCATCTGCGGGATCAGCGTCGCGCCCAGACCACCCGACACCATGCGCAGGATCGTCGTCAGACTGGTCGCGGCGAGGCCCGCCATTTCCCCGGCATCGGCGATGCGGCAGATTTCCAGCGCCTGAGCCCTCAAGCAATGCCCTTCTTCCAAGAGGATCAGGCGTTCCTGCCTGAGCGCCGCGATCGGGACGGGAACCGCAAGGCGGCTGGCCTCTGCGACTGGCAGGGCGAGGTGGAACGGATCGTCGAAGAGCGCGATCGTTTCGATGCCCGGGTTCTCGATCGGCAAGGCGACGACGGCACAATCGATCCGTCCCGTCGCGAGGTCGGCGAGCAGCCTGTCGGTCACGCTCTCGCGAATCTCGCATTCCAGCGTCGGATAGGCGTGGCCAAGCTCGCGAAGAATAGCGGGCAGAAGATAGGGCGCGACCGAAGCGATGATGCCGAGCCGAAGCCGTCGGCTGAGCAACCGGTCGCCAAGGGTGGCGAGGCTTTCCAGTTCGCCGACCTCTGCCAGAATGCGCGCGGCGCGTTCGCGAACCAGCGCACCGTCGCTGGTCAGCGAGACGCCGCTGGCCGCGCGATTGAACAGCGGCCCGCCGAAGAAGGCCTCCATTTGGGCGATCTGCGCCGATAGCGCCGGCTGGCTGATATTGAGCTGCTTGGCCGCCCGGCCGAAATGCAGGGTCTGGCTGAGTGCATGAAAATATCGGAGCTGCCGGATGGTGATCATGCCGATAGGATAATCCGATTGCACTCCACTGCAAATACGATTGGAGATTATCGAGCGAATGCCTATTATCAGGTCGAGATTTTCCAATGCAAAGGGAGGCCGTCATGGCTGATCGCAAGACACTGAGGACGAGCGCCGGCGCGCCGTGGCCGAACAATCAGGATTCGCTATCCGCTGGCGAGCGCGGACCGCTGCTGATGCAGGACTACCAGCTGATCGAAAAGCTCGCGCACCAGAATCGCGAGCGCATTCCCGAGCGCGCCGTCCATGCCAAGGGCTGGGGCGCGCACGGCACGCTGAAGATCACCGGCGACATCTCCCGATACACCAAGGCCAAGGCTCTGCAGTCGGGGAGCGAGACCCCGATGCTGATCCGCTTCTCGACCGTCGCCGGCGAACTCGGCGCCGCCGATGCCGAGCGCGACGTGCGCGGGTTTTCGATGAAATTCTACACCGAGGACGGCAACTGGGATCTCGTCGGCAACAACACGCCGGTGTTCTTCGTCCGCGATCCCTACAAGTTCCCGGATTTCATCCACACGCAGAAGCGCCACCCGAAGACCAACATGCGCTCGCCGACCGCCATGTGGGATTTCTGGTCGCTGTCGCCGGAGAGCCTGCACCAGGTGACGATCCTGATGTCGGATCGCGGCCTGCCGGTCTCGCCAATGCACATGAACGGCTATGGCAGCCACACCTTCTCGCTGTGGAACGATGCCGGCGAGCGCTTCTGGGTCAAGTTCCACTTCAAGACCGAGCAGGGCCACGAGCACTACACCAACGCCGAAGCCGAGCAGGTCGTCGGCAAGACCCGTGAGAGCTATCAGGAGCAGCTGTTCAACTCGATCGAGGACGGCAACTTCCCGCGCTGGAAGATGCAGATCCAGGTCATGCCGGAGATGGACGCTGAAAAGACCCCGTACAATCCGTTCGACCTGACCAAGGTCTGGCCACACGCGGACTACCCGCCGATCGACGTCGGCACTTTCGAGCTGAACCGCAACGCCGACAATTATTTCGCCGAGATCGAGAACGCCGCCTTCTCGCCGTCGAACGTCGTGCCCGGGATCAGCTTCTCGCCGGACAAGATGCTGCAGGCCCGCATCTTCTCCTACGCCGACGCGCACCGTTACCGGCTCGGCACCCATTACGAGTCGATCCCGGTCAACCGTCCGAAAGTGGAAGTGCACAACTACCACAAGGACGGCACCATGAACGTCTATGGCGGTGTTCGCACCGGCAATGAGAACGCCTATTACGAGCCGAACTCGTTCGACGGCGCGGTGGAGGACCGGTCCGCCCAGGAGCCGCCGCTGCGCATCTCGGGCGACGCGGCGCGCTATGACCACCGCAACGGGCACGACGATTACAGCCAGGTGCGCGAGCTCTTCGTGAAGGTGCTCGAGGCCGACGAGAAGGAACGGCTGTTCAACAACATCGCCGGCACCTGGGCGGACGTTCCCGAAATCATCTGCGAGCGCCAGTTGGCCGAGTTCCAGAAGGTGCATCCGGATTACGAAGCCGGTGTCCGGCGCGCCTGGGACAAGATCAAGGCCGAGGGCGGCTACAAGCCGAACGCCGCGCCGATCTCGGAGAATACCCCGCAGATCACGTCGGGCGATGCAGCCAGCGGACATCCGCAGGCCGCCGAATAAGTCGGGCTAACGCCCTAACGACGACGAAGGCCGGGACGGAGACGTTCCGGCCTTCTGGCCGTTCTTAATCCAACGATAGCACCATTGCGAAGCCATCTTGGCTAGCCTACTGTCTAGCTTGATATGCATTGCGTCAGGAGGGGTGGCATGGGCAATCAGTGGACCTTGCAGGACGCCAAGAACAAGTTTTCGGCGGTGGTGGAGGCGGCCCTGAATGGGCGGCCTCAACGCGTGACACGACGAGGCGAGTCGGCGGTTGTCGTGGTCTCCGCGAAGGATTTCGATGCGATGAAGGATCAGGAGATCGAGCGCAATCGCGCCTTTGTGAGACATCTGCTCTCGGCCCCCAAAGTCCTTGGGCCTGGCGAGGAACTCATTGACGAGAACGATCGCGCGATGCTCGTTCCACGTGACGTTGAGTTCGATTAGCGCAAGATGTATTTACTGGACACAATGGTGGTGTCGGAGTTAGCGAAAACGCCACCAGACGACGCCGTGCTGGCTTGGCTGGCAAGGAACGCTGACAGTAAGCAATTTCTCAGCGTTATGACCTTCGGCGAACTGGAGCGCGGCATCGCGTCGCTTCGCCGGCGCAATCGCAACCGTGCGGATCGTCTCTCGATCTGGTTCGCAGGTCTTAGCGAGGAATTTGTGGATCGGACACTACCGGTGACCTATCCTATCGCGCGCATCTGGGGCCAGTTGTCGATCGACTCGCATTCGCACGCCGCCGATCTGTTGATCGCCGCGACCGCGCTCGAACACGATCTGACGATCGTCACACGCAACATTCGCCACTTCGTGCCAACCGGCGCAAAGCTGTTTAATCCCTATGAAGACTGAGCCCTTTGACCGATCCCACCGTCTTGCCGAACCCTCCCCACATCGATTTGCGCACCGACCATAGGAGTTCGCCATGCGTCTAGGTGGTCGGATCGCCGCGGCGATCGAAATTCTGGACGACATCGCGAGGCGCCATCGGCCCGTCGCCGACGCCCTGAAGGACTGGGGCCTGTCCCATCGCTTCGCCGGTTCCGGCGACCGCGCCGCCATCGGCAACATCGTCTACGACGTCCTGCGCAGGAAGCGCTCGCTCGGCTGGCGCATGGAGGACGATTCCGTCCGGGCGCTGGTTTTTGCCGCCGTGCTCGATGGTCTTGATATGGACGAGAAAGAGTTGGCCACGAAGCTCGACGGTGATCGTTTCGCGCCCGATATGCCCTCCGCCGACGATCTCGCGGCGTTTCGTACCCGTGACCTGTCGACCGCGCCCGGCGCGGTGCGCGCCGACGTGCCGGATTGGCTGGCTGCCCATTTCGAACAGGCTTTCGGGGAGGGCTGGACCGACGAGGCCGCCGCCCTCAGCGCACGCCCGCCGCTCGACATGCGGGTCAACACGCTGAAGGTCGATCGCGAAAAGCTGGTAAAGGCATTGGCGCCATTTGCCGCTGAACCGTCACCGTTCAGTCCGCATGGCCTGCGGATCGCGCCGATCGAGGGCGCCGGTCGTCATCCCAACGTTCAGGTCGAGGCGGCCTTCCAGAAGGGCTGGTTCGAGATCCAGGACGAGGGCTCGCAGATCGTGTCGCTGCTGGCCGGCGCACGGCCGGGCCAGCAGGTGCTGGATTTTTGTGCCGGAGCGGGCGGCAAATCGCTGGCCCTGGCCGCGAATATGGAAAACACCGGTCAGATTCATGCCTATGACTCAGACCGCCAACGGCTCGCGCCGATCCACGACCGGCTGAAGCGCGCCGAAGCCCGCAACGTTCAGATCCACGCGCCGCGCGATGATCTCGCTGACCTCGTCGGCAAGATGGATCTTGTTCTGGTCGACGCGCCCTGCACGGGAACCGGTACGTGGCGGCGCCGTCCCGACGCCAAATGGCGGTTGTCGGACCGGCAGCTGGACAAGCGGATGGCCGAGCAGGATGCGGTATTCGATCAGGCGGCGCGCTTCGTCAAGCCGGGCGGTCATCTCGTTTACATCACCTGTTCGCTGCTTCCGCCGGAGAACGAGGCGCGCGTCGCGGCCTTTCTGGATCGCCAGGGCGATACGTTCAAAGTGGCCGACGCGACGGCCGCATGGGACACGGCTCTTCCCGAAGCTCCGAAGGCGTATCTGGCCAAGCTGCTCGGCGGCGGAACGGCCTTGACGCTTACGCCGAGAACCAGTGGCACCGATGGTTTCTTCTTCGCCATGCTGGAGCGGGCATGAGGCATCCCTATCTCGTCCTGGCCCTGTTCCTGGTCCTCACCGTCGGAGGCGGCTCGGCGGTCGGCATCGCCACCGCCCCGGGCGACTGGTATGCCGGCTTGAGCAAGGCCTGGTTCAACCCGCCCAGCTGGGTGTTCGCGCCGGCCTGGACGATTCTCTACATCCTGATCGGCATCGCCGGCTGGCGCGTCTGGCACGGCGGTGAGCTACAGGCCTCGCGCATGTGGTGGCTGCAGATCGGGCTGAATTTCCTCTGGTCCCCGGTGTTCTTCGTCCTGCATTGGACCGGCGCCGCGCTCCTCGTCATGATGGCGCTGCTCGGCACGATCGTCGGTTTCATCGCGCTCACCTGGCGCCACGACCGCCCCGCGGCGTTCTTGTTCATGCCCTATGGCGCCTGGGTCGCCTATGCGCTGCTTCTCAACGGCGCGATCTGGTGGTTGAACTGAGCGAGTTGGCTGCCGATCGCGCGCCTTGCCGGAGGCCCCGCCCATGACCGATTTCAATCCCTCTCAAAGCGACCTCGCGACCGACGAACTGGCCGGACGCAAGGTGCTGTTCGTCATGGCGGCCGCGGCCGAATACGGACCGGCCTTGCGGCGCCGCATCCGGCCGCTGATGACCGGTGTCGGCCCGATCGAGGCGGCGCTGGGCACCGGCGTCGCCCTGAACGCGCTGAGGGCGGCCGGCCACCCGCCGGACCTCGTCGTCTCGCTGGGCTCGGCCGGGTCGCGGACGCTGGAGCAGGGAGAGGTCTATCAGGTCGCCTCGGTCGCCTGGCGCGATATCGACGCCTCGCCGCTCGGATTCGAGAAAGGCGTGACGCCGTTCCTCGATCATCCGCTCCACACCACTTTGCCGACGCCGATACCGGACATCGCGGCCGCCAGGCTTTCGACCGGGTCCGATATCGTCTCCGGCCCTCGCTATGAGGCGATCGACGCCGACATGGTCGACATGGAAACCTTCGCCGTTTTGCGCGCCTGCCAGCGTTTCGCGGTGCCGATGCTTGGGCTGCGGGGCATTTCCGACGGCGCGGCGGAGCTGCATCACTACGACGACTGGACGATGCTGCTTCAGGTCATCGACGAGAAGCTGGCGGACGCGGTCGATCGACTGGACGCGGCGCTGGCTGGCGGTCTCCTTGCCGAATAGGCAAGGTGGGACGAACGGGCCCTGCTGGCGGGCGGGGCCCGTTCGTGCATCGGAGCGGTTCGCGATTACGCGGCCTTCTTGTTGACCTTTCCACTGCCGATCTTGGTCAGCTTCTCGTCCGCCGCCTTTTCCTGCGCAAGGGTTTCCTTCAGCGTCTTGGCGGCGTCCTTGTGCCCGAGCGTCTCGGCCCAGGCGATCAGGGTGCCATAGCGAGCGATTTCATAATGCTCGACCGCCTGCGCTGCCGCCAGCATCGCAGCGTCGAGGGTCTCACTATCCTCGACCTCGTCCATGAGCCCTTTTGCTTCCTCAAGGATGCCCTCGATCGCGTCGCATTTTTCCGCCGAGGCCTTTTTGCCCAACCCCTCGAAAACGCTCTCAAGGCGCGTCACATGGTCCTTCGTTTCCTCCAGATGGGCATCGAAGGCGGCCTTCAGTTCCGCAGATGTGGCTTTCTTCGACATCTTCGGAAGCGATTTTACGATCTGCTTCTCGGCGTAGTAGATGTCCTTCAGCGTATGGATAAAGAGATCGTCCAGCGATTTGACGCTCATATCTTCGACTCCGGTGGCGCGGCATGATTGCCGATGCCGGTGAACGGCGTTGCCGGATGCACGTTCCGCGCCATCGGCGGGGAGATTGCGAAGCCGGCTAGCGATGGCTGCGGCGGCGACCTGGCACATGCTGGACATTGGTGGCTTGCTTGCCTAAAGCCTCGCCATGACAGCGCACCCCGACACAATCCTCATCATCGATTTCGGCTCCCAGGTTACCCAGCTGATCGCCCGGCGTATCCGCGAGGCGGGGGTCTATTCTGAGATCGTCCCCTTCCAGTCCGCCGCCGAGGGTTTCGCGCGGCTGAAGCCGAAGGCCGTCATCCTGTCGGGCTCGCCCGCCTCGGTCACCGAGGCGAACGCGCCCGATGTGCCGTCCGCCCTGTTCGAGGCCGGCATCCCGGTTCTGGGCATCTGTTATGGCCAGCAGACCATGTGTTCCCAACTCGGCGGCAATATCGAGGGCGGTCTGCATCGCGAGTTCGGCCGCGCCTTCATCGAGGTTCGCAAGGCTTCGCCCCTGTTCGATGGCATATGGGCCGAGGGCACCCGCCACCAGGTCTGGATGAGCCATGGCGACCGGGTGACCGAACTTCCGGAAGGCTTCGAGGTTATCGGCCATTCGCCCGGCGCGCCGTTTGCCGCGATCGCCGACGAGAAAAGGCGGTTCTACGGCGTGCAGTTCCACCCCGAGGTCGTCCACACCCCCGACGGAGCGCGGCTTTTGTCGAATTTCGTCCACCGTATCGCCGGGCTTGCCGGCGACTGGACGATGGCGGCCTTCAAGGACCAGGCGATCGACGAGCTTCGCAAGAAGGTCGGCACGGGCCGGGTGATCTGCGGGCTCTCGGGCGGTGTTGATTCCTCCGTCGCGGCGGTTCTGATCCACGAGGCGGTCGGCGAACAGCTCACCTGCATCTTCGTCGACCATGGCCTTTTACGGATGAACGAGGCGGAGGAAGTCGTCGCGATGTTCCGCGACCACTACAATATCCCGCTCGTCCATGTGCAGGCACAGGATCTGTTCATCGACGCGCTGGAAGGCGAGATGGACCCGGAGGTCAAGCGCAAGACCATCGGCCGGCTGTTTATCGAGACCTTCGAGGCCGAAGCCAAGAAGCTCGGCGGTGCCGATTTCCTGGCGCAGGGCACGCTCTATCCCGACGTCATCGAGTCGGTGTCCTTCACCGGCGGGCCGTCGGTGACGATCAAGTCGCACCACAATGTCGGCGGGCTGCCCGAGCGCATGAACATGCAGCTTGTCGAGCCGTTGCGCGAATTGTTCAAGGACGAGGTTCGTGTGCTCGGCCGCGAACTCGGCCTGCCGGAAAGTTTCGTCGGTCGGCAGCCGTTTCCGGGGCCGGGCCTTGCCATCCGCTGTCCGGGCGGAATCACCCGCGACAAGCTCGAAATCCTCCGCCAGGCCGATGCGATCTATCTCGACGAAATCCGCAAGGCCGGGCTCTACGACGCGATCTGGCAGGCCTTCGCGGTGCTCCTGCCGGTGCAGACCGTCGGTGTCATGGGCGACGGGCGCACCTACGAATTCGTCTGCGCGCTCAGGGCGGTGACCTCCGTCGATGGCATGACGGCCGACTTCTACCCGTTCGACATGGAATTCCTCGGCAACGCCGCCACCCGCATCATCAACGAGGTGCGCGGCATCAACCGGGTCGTCTACGACGTGACCTCGAAGCCGCCCGGCACCATTGAGTGGGAATGATTCAAACCCATCCGGACGTACCCGAAACCACGCTGCGGTACGACGCAAGCCATTGAAAACAAAAATAGATTATGCCTACGACGATCAGTGTCTATCGGTCGGAAGAGTTTGGCTCTGGCGACCTGCGTGACGGACCTCCGGTATATTGCTCGGACAAATTTTTCAAAGTACCGTCACGGTCAATGAGGCTCGTGACGGTACTTTTGTTTCTTTAACACGTTGAAGATAAAGGCGATTCCCGATCACGAACCCTCGAAAATGTGCTGACGGTACTTTTCAGGAGGCAGTTGGAATGTTGACGGATGCCGCCATCAAGGCATTGAAACCAAAAGAGAAAATTTACAAAATCGCGGACCGGGACGGCATGTATGTTCGCGTCATGCCCAGTGGCGCGATCTCGTTTCGCCTGGATTACAGGCTCAACGGTCGTCGCGAGACCGTCTATCTGGGCAGATACGGACGCGACGGGATCTCGCTTGCCCGGGCCCGAGAGAAGTGCATCGACGCCAGGCGCGCCATTGGCGACGGACGATCGCCGGCGATCGAAAAACAGCGGGAAAAGCGCCGTATCAAGGAAGCGAAGATCTTTGGCGAGTTCGGCGAGAAGTGGCTGACTGCCGGGCCCATGGCCGACAGCACGCGCGCGATGCGGCGTTCCATCTTCGAGCGCGAACTGCTCCCCGTCTGGCGCAATCGTCTCCTGACGGAAATTACGCCCGACGATCTACGGGCCCACTGCGGCAGCATCGTTGAACGCGGTGCTCCGGCGACGGCTATCCACGTGCGAGACATCCTGAAGCAGATCTACGGATTCGCGATCCTGCACGGCGAGAAGGTCGCAAACCCGGCCGACGAAGTTGGACCAGCGTCGATCGCCACTTTCGTGCCGAAAGATCGGTCGCTCTCGCCTTCCGAAATTCGAGTGATGTTGAAGCAGCTCGAGCACATCTCCACGCTTCCCACGATCCGTTTGGGAATGCGGCTCTATCTGCTCACGATGGTGCGAAAGAGCGAGTTGCAGGACGCAGTGTGGGACGAAGTCGACTTCGAGAATGCGGTTTGGACGATTCCGAAGGAGCGGATGAAGCGCTCGAAGGCGCATAACGTCTACCTGTCGCATCAGGTGCTCGACATCATGATCGCCTTGAAGACCTGTGCAGGCAATTCACGATACCTTCTGCCGTCGCGGTACGACGCAGATGCTCCGATGTCGCGCGCCACCTTCAACCGGGTGACCTACGCAGTCGTCGAACGGGCGAAGGCGGACGGCTTGCCCCTGGAGCCGTTTACGGTTCACGACCTGCGGCGGACAGGTTCGACGCTGCTGAACGAACTTGGCTTCAACAGCGACTGGATTGAAAAGTGCCTGGCGCATGAGGACGGGCGCTCGTCGCGTGGCGTCTATAACAAGGCTGAATATGAGGTGCAGCGTCGACACATGATGCAGGAGTGGTCGGACATCTTGGACGCGTGGGTCGACGGCAAAAAGTACATGCCGACTCTTATCCCGCCGTCGATGCCGATCTTTGAGCCCGATCCCGCTCTTTGACCGGACGGGCTCGGCGTTGCTTCACGTCGGGGCCGGGCGCACGGAGAATTGGTTTTGAGCGACGGGCCGCGAGCCATGCCTGAACCTCGCCCAGATCCCAAACCACGCATCGTGGGGTCAAAGCGAAGCGTCGCGGAAATTCTCCCCGCTGTTCCATTTCATAGATTGTGCTGTCGGCAAGCGGCACCATCTCGCGAAGCTGTTGCCGCCGGATGGTTTTCGCAACCGCGGTATCTAGTTCCCTGTGCATTTTGATCTCCTTGAGCGTTGATGTCCCAATAGAAATCGATAGCGCTTGGAGATTGGAAGGCCCTTCAGCAGAGGATAGGGCTAGGGCGCGCCGACGGATATAAATAGGACGGGTTGGATTCCGACGACCGCACCACCTTTTGTTTAAATGGAATCCGAGGGTCAGGGTTTCTCTTCCGGCTCGCCGATATGGAAGCGCGCTCCGTTGAGGTGGCGACGATGGAAGGAGATACTCTTTGGCTTCACCATCGCCGGCTTCATCTCGGTATTCGTTCAGCAGGGCTTCTGGAAAGCGATCTTCCTCATCGGAGATGGCGGCGCGCAGCAGAGCCCCGGGTTTCTCATCGTGCTTGAGAACGCGCTCGTCGCCCCCGTGGCCGCGTTTTTCACCTTCATCGGCTCGATGGGCAATGTGCCGCTCACGGCGATGCTCTGGTCGCGCGATACGTCCTTCGGCGGCGTCGGTGGCGTTCCTCGGCGCCGATCTCGTCGCCGCCACCGTCATCTGGATCCACGCCAAATATTACGGGTGGCGCTATGTCCTCTATCTCTCCGGGCTGCTCTACGTCTGCATGGTCGCGGCGGGCATCACCGTGCACTAGATCCCCTCCGGCGAAAGGCCGTGTCGAACAACTGCATTCAAACGATCAACAGCCGCGTGGTCGATCTCTATGATCGCTTCCAAATTTATACGGAGACGGCAGTGCGGTAGCCGTCCGGTGCCGTATTTTGACAATGGCGAGCGCACGTTAATACCCGATCACTGCAGGTTCTGCTCAATGATGGCCGCCATCTGGTCGGCGGGAAGCGATCCGGTATACTTGTCGCCGTTCACGAAGAAGGTCGGGGTGGCGTCGACCCCCGAATTCTTGTCCGCGTTCCTGGGTCAGCGTGATCTGCTGCTGGAGTTCCTTATTGTTCAGGCAGGCGGCGAAACTGGTTTGGGAGAATCCGGCCAGTTTGGCGATGTTCAGGAGCGCCGTCGACGCATTTTCCGCGCGAGCCCACTCATCCTGCTTGTCGAAAAGGATGTCGATCATGGCCGTGCGTTTGGCGTCGTCACCAGTGCAGCGCGCCAGCATGAAGGCGGCGAGGGCGCGCGGGTCGAAGGGAAACTCCCGAATGATCAGCTTCGCCTTGCCGGTATCGATGTAGTTTGCCTTGATCGCTGGATAGCTATTCTCGTGGAAATTGGCGCAATGACCGCAAGTCATCGAGGCGTACTCGACGATGGCGACGGGCGCGTCTGGGTCGCCGATCACTATATCCGGCAGCGAACCCTCGGCCATGAGCTCGGTGATGTCCACCGACGCAGTGGGCTCCGGCGCCTCGGCGCCCGCCGGTGCTGATGAAGCGTCCGTATGTCCAGTTTCTGCATCGGTTGCCGATTGTGCCGCCGCACTCGTGCTTCCAATCGCCGAGCATGCGAGCAGGGCGAGAAGAAGAAGGCCGAAGCCGCGCCCTCTCAATTTGCGAGATGCTCGTGAGGATATGGCTTTCTGACGACTGTACTGACTGATCCCGATCACCGCTAATCTCCGTGGTTTGAGGATATGTGCTGGCTCTTGCCGCCTAGGTCGCTGTCAGCGGGTGAAGACGACAAAGCCGCCAAACAGAAGAGGCTGGTGGAGCAGGTAGATCGGCAGCGTCCGTTGGCCGATCCACGCCAGCGCCCTGATAAGAGCTCCTTCCGCAGGCTCCCGCGCGGCCTCCCGTATCATCTGCCTGGACAGGAAGAGTCGAGCGCAGCCCATCCCTGCGAGCGTGACGCCGAACCACGGGAATACGGGAACGAAGTCGCTTGCGACTGGGGGATTTGCGGCAAAGCCGATCCAGGCGAGGATTCGCGTGTCGAAGGCGGGTAAATCAAAGAAGAAGGGTGCTGCTAGCATCGCCACGGCGGCAAGGAAGATCAGCCCCGTCGGGAGCGGCAGAAAGGCAAGTCCGAGCACTGATGCAAGCGCGATGGAATGGAGTATCCCGAAATAGATGAACCCTTCGGGGAACAGAATATAGGTGATGATCGAGATCGCTGCGGCGGCGGCGACGAGCTTGGCGAGGCGTATGAGAAACTTGCGCCAGCGAACGTTGTTCTCGTTGGCCACGACGAGGCTGACGCCGACGAGAAACATGAAGGAGCCGGCAAGAGCGCGCGCGAAGATCGTGACCGGCCCGCTGAACATCACAGCGGGTGAGATGAAGCCAAAGAAGTTCAAGTCCCAGCCGAAATGGTAGATGACAACGCCTATGATGGCCAAGCCGCGCCACACGTCGAGGAAGACGTACCGCGCTGGTGAGGCGGACCGGATTTGTACACTGATCGCACCTGTCGCGGCGGCGTTCGCATTCCCAAGGGCCACCGACATCAGTTTTCCCACCCGATGGCCCGCGAAGAGGACGCCGCGCAGCTTGCGACCCAGCAGGCATTCTTCTCGGCGGGACGGGCAGAGCGCACCGCAACTGAACGTCCCAAATTGAAGAGAGTCATCCCTGAACTCCTTGCGCAATGAATTACGCACCTTAAGTCCTCCAGTGACTAGAGGAGCAAGCAAAAATGGTTGAACGCGGATATTCTATCGGCGAGGCCTCAGAGCGCAGCGGGGTGAAGGTCACAACCATTCGCTTTTATGAGAGCATCGGACTGATCTCACCTCCGATCCGAACGGACGGGAACCGTCGTCAGTTCCGCGCAGAGGAGGTTGAGCGCATTACCTTCATTCGACATGCGCGCGAGCTCGGGTTCGAGATCGAGGACATCCGCGGACTACTGGACATGGCGGAAAGGCCCAATGCCTCCTGCCAGGAGGCCGATCGGATCGCCCGTCATCACCTGAAGGGAGTGGATCGCCGGATTAATCAATTGAATCTGCTCCGCAGGGAACTCCAACGAATGATTGATGAATGCGGGCACGGCCGCGTCTGTGACTGCCGCGTCATCCAAACGCTGGCCGATCACTCCCAGTGTCAGCACCACCTGACCCATGTTTGAGTCCGGCAACGCGCTGGGACATCGCTTGCTCCTACAGCGGCTGGAGGAACTATCAGCCTCCTTCAAGGATCTTTTCAATGGAAAACGCTCATGAGACGAGCCCTGCAAAGTCTGATGATTGGCATCTTTGCCTTCGTCTATGCCGTCCTGGGCCTCCTCCTTGGCGTCACAACCGGCTTCCTCGCCCTGAAGCTGGTAGAGAGCATCTTTGGTCTCGGCAACGTCCCTCCGACTTTTCTTCAATTTGGGCTGGCGGGCTGGGCGCTCTTTCTCGCCGTGCTTGCCCCCGTCACGTATCTCCGGTCGTCGGCAGGCGACCGTCGTCGCGAGGCGTGACTAATCTCGGGAACACGCACCTTGAGGGGGCTTGGTCGCAGGATCGGCGCCGGTGACCCGGCCTAAGAGTCTGTCCGGAAAGGGTTGAATAGCCAGGATGGCGATGGTTCCAGAGGGTGTCTTAAGCCTGATCTGGAAGAGCCATGTGGACCCCGACCACTCGCGCACAGCATAACCGCGAACACCTGCGTTACGAAACCGACCTGACGGATGCGGAATGGGCAATCCTGGAGCCGCTGCTGCCTGGGCCGAGCGAGACAGGACGGCCACCGAAATGGTCGAAGCGCGAGATAGTCAACGCCATTTTCTATGTCCTGCGCGGCGGTGTGCCTTGGCGGTTGATCCCCAAGGACCTGCCGCCCAAGAGCACGGTCTTCGACCATTTCAGCAGTTGGCGTGACAACGGTGTCTTCGCCAGCATTAATCATTGCCTGGTCATGGCTGACCGCGAAAGGGTTGGCCGCGAGGCCTCGCCGAGTGCGGCCGTTATCGACAGTCAGAGCGTGAAGACCACGGAGAGCGGTGGGCCGAAGGGCTACGACGCCGGTAAGAAGGTCGCCGGGCGCAAACGCCAGGCGATGGTCGATACGGATGGACGAGCCCTCATCATCGACCCACAGCCTGCCAACATCCAGGATCGGGACGGCGCCATCCCCGTCCTGAAGGTCTCCCGCAAATCCTATCCGTTCGTCGAGAAAGCGTTCGCCGACATGGGCTATTCCGGCGACCGGCCGCAAACCGCAACCCTGATCGATGTCGAGATCGTGCGAAAGCCGCCAGACCAAGTCGGCTTCGCCGTTCACCCAAGGCGCTGGGTCGTCGAACGCTTCTTCGCATGGATCAGCAGAAACCGCCGCCTCTGGAAGGACCCCGAGGCGACCATCGCATCGTCAACTGCCTTCCTTTACGCCGCATCCGTCATGATCCTCGTTCGACGTCTTGCACGGGCATCATGACTTTCCGGACGGACTCT
>LAZR01001391.1_pt1 | contig 15340 bp, 12 predicted proteins | sample 329461 | NCBI WGS metagenome assembly LAZR01 (sample SAMN03002196, study PRJNA259156) | marine sediment metagenome | biome: sea floor; feature: Hydrothermal impacted sediments; material: marine sediment; isolation source: Loki non-amplified sample from Loki's castle hydrothermal vent sediment ...
GCATTCAGCACAATGCACCGATCCGGATAACGCGCTTTGAGTTCTGTAATCAACTCCCGCATACGCACGGATGAAAACAACTCAACCGCAGAAGATGCCTGGGTACCTGCCGGTATGACTGAGAGGCGTTCAACACCACTGGGGTAGAGAATCGATTTGATATCCATCGACCGGTCGCCCACAAAATCCGTAACACCGGCGTTCATCCGGCAGGAAACCAGCCCAGCCAGCTCGTTGTTATGGGTATCGCAATCCACAAGCAGTGCGGATGTGTGGGAATCCAGAGCAAAGGAGGCCGCGAGGTTATAAGCGGTTAAAAGTCCGCCAGAATTATTGCCGAGGCTGCTGAACATCACCGTGAAATTGCCTTCCCCGGCGCGATTACGGAGCTGGATGCGAAGCTCACGATAAGCGTCCATTACTTCCTTGTCTGCCATGCCGGAATAGATTATTTTCCGCTCCCGTAACTGTTCACGGCTCCAGGGGGTAGGATTGCCGATCAGCGCAAGGGACACCGACGAATCGTAAAGCGTTGGCGGGTATCGACGGCCATCAGCCTCCAAACGATTCATGGTAGGCTTATTGCGCTCAATGCCCGCGTAGGGGCGTTCTTTACGAAAATTCTCTTCGGACTTTGCCTCGCCCCGGTCGCGGCGTTCATCCTGGCTTTTCAGAAGCGCATTGTAGAGTTTGTTGTCGTCCATCAATTGCTCCCTTCTTCAAGCCCAAGCCCGGTTAATTCCCCGGCCATGTTGATCAGGTATTCCACAGTGATGCCCATGATTCCGAAAATCAGAAACGCAAAATAAGCCGTCATGAAAGTCGCCAGCACAATCAGAATCGCGAGCACATCCTTGCGCAGCATGCGGTCTTTCCAGGTGCTGCGGTAGTGGGGAATGGTGGTCAACACCGGGATACTTTCCGGCAGCGCCAGTTGCAGCGCACGGGGTGAACGCACGCGCTGATCTAACATGACCAGCATGGTTAGCAGGCCCAGCACCATGGCACTGCCCAGGAAAGGCCCAGCGAGGCCAACCTGGTAGAGCTGCAGGCCGTCCCAATGGGTGGGGTATGAGGCCGGCTCCTGGATTTTGAAGCTTACGCCCTCGCCCTGAACGTCCAGGGTCATGGATAGCCGGGCTTGTTCCCGGCTTTGAAGCATGTCTTCGTATACGCCTCGGGTAACATCGTAGTCACGGGTCAGATCCGACAGTTCAGCCTGGTTTTCGGCAACCCGTTGGGACCGACTGAATGCTTCCTCAAGAAGTTTCTTCAGTGACTCCAGTCGATTTTTATGCACGGTCAGGCGTGTTTTGGCGTCGGAGAGCTGGATTTTCAGGTTTTCATAAGCCGGGTTCTCCATCACCTCGGTAACGCCCCCGTCCCGGTCGTCGTCGGTCTGTGTGGCAATTTGTTTTTTCAGGTCTGCAATCTGACTCTTGGCGCTGACGACATCCGGGTGGCGTTCATGGTAACGAAGAAGCAGTGAGTCCAGCTCCTGGTAAAGATTCGCCAGTCGCCGTTCGGCTGAGGATTTGCCCGCGTCAACTTTTATGCGCCTTACTGGCTGCTCATCCTCAAGTTGGGAACCGGTCATCTGAATCTGGGATTCGGTTTGCTGGATTTCCAGCTTGAGGTTTTCAATGTCCCGGCGAAGGCCTTCGATTCTGGAAAGGGCGCTACCCTCGGTGCCATCCTGATTGCCCAGCTTGAATTCCTTCAAACGTTGCTCAGCCTCTTCAAGCTGGCGCTGGTAGGTTTTAACCTGGGAATCAATGAACTCGAACGCGCCCTGGCTCTCGGAGCGCTTTTTACGCCCCGAACGTTCCACAAAGCGGTTCAATACCGAGCTGAGAACCTGGAAGGACTCATCCGGGCTTCCACTGGTGTAGGCAATCTCAAGAAAGTTCGGGTTTGGTTCCCGTATCGCTACCTGTTTGCGCAGGCTGTCAATCTTTTCGTTACGAACAGCATCCGGTGCAGAGCTTTTGATCATTCCGGTATCCAGAGCAACCTGCTCCAGAAAAGACCGGCTTCGAATCATCTCCCGGGTTTCGTTGGTGCGACCGAGCTGAGTCATCTCCGCCTTGCCTTTAAGCAGAGGCTGAAGAATATTGGATGGATCTGCGTACAAAAGAGCCTTGGAGGTGTAGCTTTTCGGCACTACGTAACCCAGCGCTAAAACTCCGAGGGTTACGGTCATAAAAATGATCACTGCTGCCAACCTGTGCCGGTAAAGTTCAAGCTTCACCGCACGGAGGATATCAATCAGGAACTGCATATCCATCAGAGCTCGCCCCGGAACAATTGCTTGCGCGGCACGCTGATTACGTCACCAGGTTGCAGACTGTGGTTGGTGCGCATGTCGCCATCCGTAAGAATGGCCCTGAGGTCCAGCCCGAAGCTTTGGTACTCACCCTCAACCTGGCGGTGCAGAACGGCACGTCCGTCCGCAGCAAAATCGGTAACGCCGCCGGCCATGAGTACAACGTCCAGCACGGTCATGCCGGGCTGAAAGGCAACTGATTGCGGCGACGCGACCTGCCCCGTCACCCGGATACGGTTGCGGAACTCTTTACTCATGGGGTTGGTCACCATCACCGTCACTTCCGGATTGCGAATGTACTCGCCCAGAGTGTCACTGATTTCGGAGGCCAACTCTTCTGGCATTTTACCTTCGGCTTTGACATCTCCCACCAGGGGAAGGGAGATAAAACCATCAGGACGAACCACAATAGATTGGCCCAGTTCGGGGTTGCGCCATACGCTGACCGCAACGGTATCGCCCACGCCAATTTCATAAGGCACAACCTCCCGCTCGGATGCCGGCGGCATTTCTGCGGAGGATGGCAGACCGGAACAGGCCGTAACAAACAGCCCCAACATTGCAATTAAGCTCGCTCGCATCAGTGTGCAAATAGTCATAAACGCTCTCCAGATCCTAGTTGTTCTCGCCAGTTTTTTTACCGAACGCCCTTGCCCAGAAGTATTACTTCCACGGTTTGGATCATGATCAGAAAATCCATCAAAAGGCTGTGATTTTTGGAGTAGTAAAGATCGTACTCCAGCTTGCCCCGGGCGTCCTCAACCGATGCGCCATAGGGGTATTTAAGCTGTGCCCAGCCCATTAAGCCAGGTTTTACATAATGTCGGGTGTCGTAGAACGGGATTTTTTCTTTGAGCTCCGAGACAAATTCCGGTCTTTCCGGACGAGGCCCGACGATGCTCATTTCGCCTTTGATCACATTATAGATTTGCGGCAATTCATCCAGACGTGTGTTCCGTATGAACGCCCCGACCCGGGTAACCCGATTGTCGTTGGCGGAGGCCCATCGCGCTTTGCCGTCTTTTTCAGCGTCCTGACGCATACTGCGAAACTTGTAAATGCGAAACTCTTTGCCCAGCATTCCGACTCGGGTCTGGCTGTACAATATAGGCCGCCCGGTTTCCAGGAACACCGCAATGGCTGTAAGCATGACAAAGGGAAGCATTACCGCAAGGAGCGTGAGGCTGATAACCAGATCCAGAAAGCGCTTGGTAAAGTCACGGGTTTTGGAGGGTTTGAAACCCTCGGAAAATACAATCCAGGACGGATGAACCATATCCAGTTTGGCTTTTTTAAGCTCGCGCTCGTAAAAATCGACGCCATTGGTTATCGCAATGCCCCGCAACTTACACTCCATGAGGGCCGGCACTGGCAGCCAACCGCCTTCGCTGCTACGGCGTTCCTGTTGGGCAACCACAATCTCCGAAACGCGATTCTGCCGGCAGAATTTATAGAAATCGTTGGGCGTGGGCAGCAGTTTATCTGCTCCGACAGCGCCATTCGAGCTGTCTGCAATGCACCCGATGATGCGCACTCCCAGTGAGCGCATGTTGCGCTCGTATTCGTCAAACAGGGTGGCCGCAAAATCACCGTCGCCAAGAATTACCACCCGGCGCACCAACTGCTCTGAATCCACAATACGGAGAAATGCCAAACGAAGAAGAATAACGATAACAGACGCAAGAATAACCGCCCAGAACAGGTTTGTACTGCCCGGGTTTGCGGAGGGAAGCACCAGGTAGAGCAGTTTCAGAGCGATTCCGCCTACAAAACAGTAGGCAACCAGCGTACGAAAAAGCAGGGCCGACACGCTTTCATGAACCATTGCAAGGTAGCCGCCCATGGCAAGGGTTCCGCCGCTCAGGATCAGTGCGAATAAGCCGGCTGAGAGCATGTTTGTATCGACAGAAGGGTAACCGACGTTTGCCAGGGAAAGCAGCGATGCAAGGAAGGTAAAAATAGCGTATAGAACAACAAATTCCAGCGCTGCGAGCACCAGATGAGGAATATGAAGGTAGTGTTTCCGAAATCTTATATACGACACGTCTAACTTCCTTGTTGTCTGCACGGCATTGTGACGCAGACCAACATCAAATTTTCCGGCGGATAACGCTCAACTGACAATGTGGGGCCGCGTAGCGCCGGTTATTTTTTCGGACATTCACACAGTTTGCGCTGGCTAACGTGTAATCACAACTCATTGTATCTTTTGACAAGATAGTTTGACATTGTTTTTCATAATCACCGTTAAATGCCGGCAACATGAATTGTATTTGCACCGTCAGTAGGCGAAAATCAGCCGTTGGTGTGATTGGAAAGGAGAACCCATGCCCGGACCGGAAAAAGCCCCACCCTTGCACGCTATGAGCATAGACGTTGAAGATTACTTTCATGTTGCTGCGCTTGCCGATGTTATAAGGCCGGAACAATGGAGCTCGTTGCCTTCCCGTGTCGAGCAGAACACTGAACGTCTTTTAGCGCTGTTTGACAAGCATCAGGTGAAAGCGACATTTTTTGTGCTTGGATGGGTGGCCGAGCGGTTTCCGGCATTAATCCGTAAACTGTCGGACCACGGCCATGAGATTGCCTCCCACGGGTACAGCCATCAGCTGATTTACACCCAGACTCAAGACGTGTTCAGGGAAGAAACCCTGCGCTCCAAGGCCCTGCTCGAAGACATCACCGGCAAAGCTATCGAAGGTTATCGCGCTGCCAGTTACTCCATTACCCGGGATTCCCTTTGGGCACTGGATATTCTGAGCAAAGCCGGTTTTACCTGGGATTCGAGTATTTTCCCGGTACGACATGATCGCTACGGCATACCTGGCTCGCCCTCTGCGCCCTACTCCATTGAAACCGCCAGCGGTGCGATTATTCAGGAATTCCCTTTGACGACCGCTCATATAATGGGGCTTTCCATACCGGCGGCCGGCGGCGGTTATTTTCGTCAGTTCCCTTATCCGGTGTTCCGCTATCTGTTCCGTAATGCCTCAGGTTTTGGTGAGCGGCCCCAAATGTTCTATCTGCATCCCTGGGAAATAGATCCTGATCAGCCACGTTACAATAACGCAAGCTGGTTCTCACGCTTTCGGCATTATACTAATCTGGACAAGTGCCACGATCGCCTTGAGCGACTGCTCGGAGATTTCCGGTTTGGCACTGTGAGCGAGAGCTACAACGCCTATGAACCAGACAAAATTCTTCTGCGCAGCGATCAGTTGATCCGCCTAGCCTGAGTCAGAGACAGGAACTGAGTATGTATCTGGAATTTTTCGGTCTGCACAGACACCCCTTCCGCATTACGCCGGAAGACGATTTTATTTACATGAGCCAGCAACACTCCCGAGCTTACGTGTACATGTCTTCGGCTATCTGGAGCTCAGAAGGCTTTGTGGTTATCAGCGGTGAGATCGGCTCTGGCAAGACCACTTTGCTGAAGAAGACGGTCCGTAATCTTGACGGCAATCTGAAACTGCTCAACATTTCCTACACCAACCTGGAATCACGAGACCTGTTCGGCCTGATTCTTCGCAAAGCCGGGATGAAGGTAGTGGATAACAGCAAGGTTGCGATGCTGTTCCAGATTACCGATTACCTGGAGAGCATGGCAGCGGCCGGCAACCCGGTTGTGCTGACCATAGACGAAGCGCAAAACCTCACACGTGAGAATCTTGAAGACGTTCGGATGCTGGCAGGCATGGAAAGCGTGGGCGGACCTGCCATGCGGGTTATTTTGCTGGGCCAACCGGAACTGAAACAGGCAGTGCTGGATATTCCCCAGCTTGCGCAGCGGGTGAAGCTGTTCTTCCACCTGGAAGGGCTGACGCTTGCAGAAACATCCGAATACATTGACTACCGGCTTCTGGTGTCTGGCCACGGTGCGAACAAGCTGTTTGACGCCGGTACCGTTCGTGAGATCCACAGGCTGAGCAAAGGTATACCCCGGCTGATTAACAAGCTGTGCGACGGCATGATGATGTGCGCCTACTCTGAAGACCGCCCGTTTATCGACCCGCACGATCTGAAATCTATTCGCCGGGACTTGTTGGGGGAGGAATTTTCCGAGGATACGCCCAAACCGCCGTTACTCAATAAGCGGGAACATTCCATTTCGGAGCGAAGCGGGCAACCCGAAAATAACATGACGCGCGAGATGGCAGGTATGACTAGCGCTCTGGTGCGCATGGCCGAAGCTCTGGAGCGAATTGACAACCGGTTAGCCGGCATTGTCCCCGAGGAGCGCCCCAACACGCGAGAGGGTATTGGCAAGGCTGATAATGTGAAGCCGTTGTCGCCTGGTCGAAAGTAGAAACGTTTACCGCTAAACAAAAAATCCCGGGCAAGCCCCGGGATTTTTGATCTATGGGCCTAGATTTGAAGGGTGCCCCATTGACGTTTCCCTGCTCACTACTTAAGCTGGGATATACCTTTGGGATATACTGTTGAAATGTAGACCGTGAGGCAGGCAATAAATGGAACGTGCAAGCATTTTCAAAAGCAACAAAAGCCAGGCGCTACGGCTTCCAAAGCCGGTGGCATACCCCGATGATGTCAAACAAGTGGACATCGTGATCATGGGCCGCGCCCGTATTATAACGCCTGCTGGCGAGACGTGGGATAGCTGGTTTGACGGCGAAGGGGTTTCCGGCGACTTTATGACAAATCGCGAACAGCCGGACTCTCAAGAGCGCGAGACGCTTTGATGCTGAAGTATATGCTCGATACCAACATCGCCATTTATACCATCAAAAATCGGCCTGCCGAGGTTCGTGAAGCATTTACTGCTCACGATGGCCAGATGTGCATTTCAGTCGTAACGTTTATGGAGTTGATATACGGAGCTGAGGCGTCTGCTGCGGTGCGTCGTAATCTCAGGGACGTTGAGGGTTTCGCAGCCAGGCTTGAGGTTTTGCCATACGACAATGATGCGGCGGTGCATACCGGGCAGCTGCGAGCTGAGCTGAGAAAAATTGGTCGCCCGATTGGTCCTTACGATGAAATGATCGCTGGGCACGCCCGATCTCAAGGGTTAGTGGTGGTCACCAATAACACAAAACAATTCGAGAACGTGCCCGGGATACGGCTGGCCAACTGGGTTAGTCAATAGCCATCTGGCTAAACTGCAAACAGCCCGGCAAACTCATGAACCGGCGTGGCTTCAAGCTCCTGTTGGCTATTACAGAGGTTGAAGATTTCCTCGCAGCGCTGCCCGACAAAACACGTTGCAAGATTTGCCTTGAATTTGTCTTCCAGCAACGGAATGCCCTCTTCTCTGCGCCGGCGGTGGCCGATGGGGTACTCCACCGCAACCTTGTCTGTACTGGAGCCGTCCTTGAAAAACACTTGGATGGCGTTAGCAATGGAGCGCTTATCTGCCTCCAGATATTCCCGGGTGTAGCGCTCGTCTTCAATGATTTCCATCTTGTCCCGCAGCGTATCGATTTGCGGGTGCGCATTGTGGAAGCTGTCTTCGTAATGGTCCGCGGTTAGATTCCCGAAAATCAGCGGTACTGCCGTCATGTACTGCAAACAGTGGTCACGATCTGCTGCGTTTGCCAGTTTGCCTTGCTTGGAAATGATGCGGATGGCGGATTCGTGGGTGGTTATCACGATTCGATCGATCTCGCTGAGCCGGTCTTTAACGTGTGGATGAAGCGTTACAGCTGCCTCAGCGGCGGTTTGGGCGTGAAACTCCGCAGGGAAGGAAATCTTGAACAAGATGTTTTCCATCACGTAGGAGCCGAATGCCTGCGGTAGTGAAAACTGACGCTCATCTTCCGGCTTCAATGCCTGATCTTTGTTGGTCTTGCTGAACAGCACGTCGTAAAAACCCCACTGAGGTGCTGTGAGTACGCCGGGAATGCCCATCTCACCGCGCATGGCAATATCGGCAAGACGAACAGCCCGTGACGTAGCGTCGCCGGCGGCCCAGGACTTGCGGGAACCGGCATTGGGGGCATGGCGATAGGTTCGCAAGGCCTGACCGTCAACCCAGGCGTGAGAGAGCGCAGACAATAGCTGATCACGCGTGGCGCCCATAAGCTTGGCCGTGACCGCCGTGGAGGCGACTTTCACCAGCACTACGTGATCCAGCCCTACCCGATTGAACGAGTTTTCCAGCGCCAGTATGCCCTGAATTTCGTGGGCCATGATCATGGCTTCCAGAACCGCTTTCATGGCAATGGGTGATTTGCCCTCGGCCACACGCTTCTGGGACAGGTGATCGGCAATTGCCAGAATGCCGCCCAGGTTATCCGAAGGATGGCCCCACTCCGCCGCCAGCCAGGTGTCGTTGTAATCCAGCCAGCGTACGATGCAGCCGATATCCCAGGCAGCTTTTACCGGATCCAATCGAAATGAGGTTCCGGGAACACGAGCGCCGTGGGGAACGACCGTACCTTCCACGATGGGGCCAAGATGTTTTGTACACTCGGGGAAGCGTAATGCCAGCAGGCCACAGCCAAGTGTGTCCATCAGGCAGTTGCGGGCGGTGTTCCAGGCTTCTTCACTCTTCACCTGATAGGTCAGAACGTAGTCTGCAATTCGCTGCAGAACGTCGTCGTAATCAGGCCGCTCGTTGAGATCGAATGTTGCAGACATTTTCGTTCCTCCTTGCGGGGTTCGGGATCTAATGTAAAAAGTCCAAGGTGAAGGGGCCTATGCCTCAGGCCTCATCGGGTATGCGCACCCAACCCTCCATCAGAATGCGAGCGCTGCGGCTCATAATCGCTTTGGTGGCCGTCCACTGACCGTTCACTTCTTTGGCTTCGGCGCCTACTTGCAAAGTGCCTGAAGGATGGCCGAACGTGACCGACGTACGATCACCGCCGCCGGCAGCCAGGTTAACCAGCGTTCCGGGAATGGCCGCTGCGGTGGCAATCGCCACGGCCGCTGTGCCCATCATGGCGTGATGCAGCTTGCCCATTGATAGCGCGCGCACCAGCACATCGATATCACCGGCGCCGATCTTCTTGCCACTTGATGAAGTGTAGTCCGCTGGTGGCGCTACGAAAGCAACTTTTGGCGTGTGTTGTCGGGCGGCGGCTTCTTCGATGCTCTGGATAAGGCCCATTTTCAAGGCCCCGAGAGCCCGAATGCTCTCAAACATCGCCAGGGCTTTGGGATCGCTATTGATGTCGTCTTGCAGCTCCGTGCCCTTATAGCCGACTTCCTCCGCGTTGATGAACACGGTGGGAATGCCGGCGTTTATCATGGTGGCCTTTAATGTTCCAACACCCGGTACCTGCAGCTCATCCACCAGGTTGCCAGTGGGAAACATGGAACGCTCGCCATCCGCCGGGTCCATAAATTCCACTTGCACTTCGGCGGCGGGAAACGTGACTCCGTCGAGCTCGAAATCGCCGGTTTCCTGCACTTCACTGTTCGTGATCGGCACGTTGGCAATGATGGTTTTGCGGATATTGGCCTGCCAGATGCGCACAATTGCGGTGCCGTTTTCCGGAATACGGTCTTTTGCGACGAACCCACTGTTGATGGCAAAGGCGCCAACGGCTGCGGTGAGATTGCCGCAGTTGCCGCTCCAGTCCACGAAGGGTTTATCGATGCTCACCTGCCCGAACAGATAATCCACATCGTGATCACGCTGAGTGCTTTTGCTCAGGATGACGGTTTTGCTGGTGCTGGAGGTGGCGCCGCCCATGCCATCGGTTTGCTTCTGATACGGGTCGGGGCTGCCGACGACTCGCAGCAGGAGTTTGTCCCGTGCGGGGCCCGGAGTTTGGGCCTTTTCCGGGAGGTCGGCAAGGCGGAAGAACACGCCTTTGCTGGTGCCGCCACGCATGTAGGTGGCGGGGATTCTGATTTGCGGTGCTTTGGGCATTTTAAACCGCCCCTTCTGACTGCAGGAAATCCTCAGCAAACCGCTGCAGAACGCCACCTGCAGAATACACGGACAATTCCTCTGCCGTATCCAGCCTGCAAATAACCGGCACTCGCTCGGCGCCTCCGTCTTTGCGGTGAACAACCAGAACAAGCGTCGCACCGGGCGCCGCTGTGCCTTCCACATCGAAGGTTTCGGTACCGTCAATCTTCAGGGTTTTGCGCGTGGTGCCTTCTTCAAACTGCAGAGGCATAACGCCCATTCCGACCAGGTTGGTGCGGTGAATCCGCTCAAAGCCTTCTGCGGCGATGGCTTCAACACCGGCCAGCGCAACGCCTTTGGCTGCCCAGTCGCGGGAGGAGCCCTGGCCGTAGTCAGCGCCGGCAATGATGATCAGCGGCTGCTTGCGCTCCATGTAGGTTTCAATGGCTTCCCACATGCGAGTGACCTTGCCTTCCGGCTCAATCCGCGCCAGCGAACCCTGCGTCACTTTGCCGTTTTCATCCAACACCATTTCGTTGAACAGCTTCGGGTTGGCAAAGGTGGCCCGTTGGGCGGTCAGGTGATCGCCACGATGGGTTGCGTAGGAGTTAAAATCCACCTCTGGTAAACCCATTTTGTGCAGGTACTCACCGGCGGCACTGTCCATCATGATGGCGTTGGACGGCGACAAATGGTCCGTGGTGATGTTGTCTGGCAGTACGGCCAGCGGGCGCATGCCTTTGAGCATCTTTTCGCCTACTAACCCGCCTTCCCAGTAGGGTGGCCGGCGGATGTAGGTGCTTTCTGGCCGCCACTCGTAAAGCGGGTTGGTGTTGGCCTGGGCATCGCGGGTGATGTCGAACATGGGGATATAGGTGCTGCGGAACTGCTCCGGCTTCACCGATTGCTTCACGATGGCGTCGATTTCTGCATCATCTGGCCAGATGTCCTTCAGGGTGACGGGGTTGCCGTCTGCGTCATAACCCAAGGCGTCTTTTTCGATGTCGAAACGGATGGTGCCGGCGATTGCGTAGGCCACTACCAGAGGTGGTGAGGCAAGAAACGCCTGCTTGGCGTAAGGGTGAATCCGGCCATCGAAGTTACGGTTACCGGAGAGCACTGCCGTTGCGTACAAATCGCGATCGGTGACCTCATTCTGGATAACAGGGTCCAGCGCGCCGCTCATGCCGTTACAGGTGGTGCACGCGAACGCCACGACGCCAAAGCCGAGATTTTCCAGCTCGGATAATAGTTTGGCATCCTCCAGATACATTTTGACGGTTTTGGAACCCGGCGCCAGGGAGGACTTCACCCAGGGCTTTCGGGTCAGGCCCAGTTTGTTGGCATTTCGGGCAATCAGACCGGCGGCCACCATGTTGCGCGGGTTGCTGGTGTTGGTGCAGCTGGTGATGGCGGCGATGATGACAGCGCCATCGGGCATTTTGCCCTCTTCTTTCACCCACTCGCCTGCGATGCCACGCTCTTTCAGCTCGGAGGTTGGCAAGTGTGCGTGCGGGTTGGAGGGGCCGGCCAGTGTGCGGGCAACGGTGGAAAGATCAAACTTCAGAACACGCTCGTATTCGGCGGTTTTCAGGGCGTCTGCCCACAGGCCGGTGTGCTTGGCGTACTGTTCTACTAAAGCCACCTGCTCGTCTTCACGGCCAGTGAGCTTCAGGTAATCGATGGTTTGGCCATCAATGTAGAACATGGCTGCGGTGGCGCCGTACTCCGGTGTCATGTTGGAGATGGTGGCGCGGTCTCCTATGGTGAGGCTGTCTGCGCCTTCGCCATAGAATTCCAGATAAGCACCGACTACGCGCTCCTTGCGCAGGAACTCGGTCAGGGCCAGCACCATATCCGTGCTGGTAATACCGGGGTTCAGCCGGTTGGTGAGCTCAACACCTACGATATCCGGCAGGCGCATCATGGAGGCGCGGCCGAGCATAACGCTCTCGGCTTCCAGGCCGCCCACACCTACTGATATGACGCCCAGGGCGTCAACCATCGGCGTGTGGCTATCTGTGCCAACGCAGGTATCCGGGAAGGCTATTCGCTTGCCTTCGCCATCTTTTCGCGCCTGAATCACCGGAGACATTTTCTCCAGATTAATCTGGTGCATGATGCCGTTGCCGGGGGGAATCACATCCACGTTTTTGAACGCGGTTTTGGTCCAGTTGATAAAGTGGAAGCGGTCGTCGTTTCTGCGGTCTTCAATGGCGCGGTTCTTCTCGAAGGCGTCGTCTTCAAAGCCCGCGTGCTCCACAGCCAGGGAGTGATCCACGATTAATTGCGTGGGGACCACCGGGTTTACTTTGGCGGGATCACCACCCTTCTCGGCAATGGCGTCGCGCAGCCCTGCCAAATCCACCAGGGCGGTCTGGCCAAGAATGTCGTGACAAACTACGCGGGCTGGGTACCAGGGGAAATCGAGATCACGCTTGCGCTCGATAAGCTGTTTCAGGGAATCCGTCAGTGCACTTGGGTCGCAGCGGCGAACCAGTTGCTCGGCGAGAATTCTTGAGGTGTACGGGAGCTTTTCGTAGGCACCAGGCTGGATGTCTTCAACCGCTTGGCGCGTGTCGAAGTAGTCCAGATTGGTGCCTGGGAGCGGTTTGCGGTAATTAGTATTCATCAGAAGACTCGTATCCCTTCGATTATGCGCGCTTGTCGATCGGCAGCCATTCGGCGCTTTCCGGACCTGTATAATCCGCACTCGGGCGAATAATCCGGTTATTAGCCCGCTGTTCTTTCACGTGTGCGGTCCAGCCGGATACGCGGGACATCACGAAAATGGGTGTGAACAGCTCGGTCGGGATGCCCATGAAGTGGTAAGTTGAGGCATGGAAGAAGTCGGCGTTACAGAACAGTTTCTTCTCGCGCCACATAACGTCTTCACAGCGAACGGATACCGGGTACAGAACCGTGTCGCCCATTTCCTCGGACAACTTTTCAGACCACTTCTTGATGATCACGTTACGGGGATCGGATTCGGTATAAACCGCGTGGCCGAAGCCCATGATTTTTTCCTTGCGTTCGAGCATGCCCATCAGACCTTTCTCAGCTTCGTCCGCGCTCTTGAATTTCTGAATCAGTTCCATGGCGGCTTCGTTGGCGCCCCCGTGCAGCGGGCCTCGTAGCGTGCCAATTGCGCCGGTTACGCAGCTGTGAATATCCGACAGCGTGGAAGCGCAAACGCGCGCGGTGAAGGTGGAGGCGTTGAATTCGTGCTCGGCGTAGAGAATCAGCGACACGTTCATCACGCGCTCGTGCAGTTCACTCGGCTTTTTGCCGTGGAGCAGTTCAAGGAAGTGGCCACCGATGGAGTCCACATTACTGGCGGTTTCAATGCGCACGCCTTCGTGGGCGAAGCGGTACCAGTAGGTAATGATAGACGGGAACAGGGCCAGCATGCGGTCGATCCGGTCGTCCTGCTCGCTGAAATCCTGTTCAGTTTCCAGGCTGCCCAGCATGGAGCAGCCGGTACGCATTACGTCCATGGGATGGGCGTTTTTGGGGATGTTTTCCAGAACGGTTTTCAGAGCGTGAGGCAGGCCACGCAAGTTCTGAAGTTTCTTCTTGTACGCATCCAGCTCTTGCCGATTCGGCAGTTTGCCACGTAGCAACAAGTAAGCGACTTCTTCGAATTGGGCGTTCGCTGCCAGATCGCTGACGTCGTAACCACGATAGGCCAGGCCGGTGCCGGTTTTACCAACCGTACACAGTGCTGTTTCGCCAGCTACTTGACCGCGCAAGCCTGCGCCACCTGATTTTTTTGCTTCAGCCATGGTTGCTCTCCCTTAATTATTTAGACTGCTGGAACAACTGATCCAGCTTCTGTTCGAAATCGTGGTAGTTGAGGTAATCGTATAGCTCCATACGCGTCTGCATCAGATCGACCACGTCTTTCTGATCGCCTTTCTGCAGAATGTTCTGGTACACGGTGACGGCGGCCTTGTTCATGGCGCGGAAGGCGCTTAGGGGGTACAGCACCATGGCGGCACCGGATTCACCGAGCTCTTTTCGATTGTAAAGCGGCGTAGCGCCAAACTCGGTGATGTTGGCCAACAATGGCACATCCCCCAGGGCTTTTGAAAAGGCCTTGTAGTGCTCCAACTCGGTGACGGCTTCGGCAAAAATGCCGTCCGCACCGGCGTCAATGCAAGCTTTGGCGCGATCAATGGCGGCTTCCAGGCCTTCTTTCTGGAAGGCATCGGTGCGAGCCATGATAAAGAAGTCTTTGTCTATCCTTGCATCCGCTGCTGCTTTGATGCGATCGACCATTTCCTCTTTGGTTACAATTTCCTTGTTCGGGCGATGGCCGCAACGCTTCTGGGCAACCTGATCCTCAATGTGCACAGCCGCCGCGCCGGCGCGTTCCATTTCCCGGATGGTACGGACAATGTTGAATGCACCGCCCCAGCCGGTATCGATATCCACCAGCAGTGGCAAATCGGTGGCAGCCGTTATGCGGCGCACGTCTTCTACCACATCGTTCATACTGGTCATGCCCAAATCCGGCAGGCCGTAAGAAGCGTTAGCCACGCCGCCACCGGAGAGATAAATAGCCTGATGCCCGACTTTTTCGGCCATCATGGCCGCGTATGCGTTGATGGTACCCACGATCTGCAGTGGCTTGTTGTCTTGCAGGGCTTTGCGAAAACGCGCACCCGGGGAAAGCTTGCTGGACATGGTTATTCCCTCTCTTTAAATGGTTGGAGCCATTAAATAATTAAAACGCCTTCCTGAATTTTTCTCTCGATGTTTTTACGAGCGGCGTTAATGTGTCTTTTCATCAGAAATTCTGCGAGTTCACCATCGCGCTGGGCAATGGCTTCAACAATGCCGCGGTGTTCACCAAGAGCACGCTGGGGGCGCCCTGTGGAGGTGCTTAAACGATAGCGGTACATTCGCACCATATAATAGAGATCGCCCAGAAGCATTTGTGCCAGCTTTGTATTCCGGCTGCCAGTGGCTATGCGGTGGTGGAAATCGTAATCACCCTCAGCCTGGTAATAGGCTTGCCCACAGGATTCGTCGATCATCGCCTCGTGAGCGTCCAGAGTGGCCTGAAGGTCTGCAATTTCCTGATCGGTCATACGCTCAGCGGCCTGACGCGCGGCCAACCCCTCCATGACTTCGCGTATACGGTACAGTTCGACCAGCTCCGAGGCGCTCACCGCCACAACGGTAAC
>LAZR01001393.1_pt1 | contig 15330 bp, 29 predicted proteins | sample 329461 | NCBI WGS metagenome assembly LAZR01 (sample SAMN03002196, study PRJNA259156) | marine sediment metagenome | biome: sea floor; feature: Hydrothermal impacted sediments; material: marine sediment; isolation source: Loki non-amplified sample from Loki's castle hydrothermal vent sediment ...
GAGACGAGAAGGGTAGTACCTAGAGGTCGAAGACGACAACTGACCGTACCGTCGTTAGTGAGGTTATAATGTCATTTGACGAAGAATATGAAGGGACTGGTAAAAGAGGGGGTTGGTGGGTTTTAGCGCAGAGAAGTAATGGCCGACCAATTGTTGACGGTCCCCACAAAAGTGAAGAAGATGGCGACGATTGGATAATTAACCACATTGACGACCAAGAGAGAAGAAATAGGGCTAAGGTAACGTGGCTACCCACCGGGCGAACTTCAGACGCCACTCGAATGCTAAAGCATAAATTAGCCGACTCGGTCGGTTTAGACGACGCTACGAGGAATGCTTATCATCCAAAGGTAATGGAGGAAAGCGTATGAATATCTTGGCTAAAGTGTTGGGGAAAGAAACGAGCGAGTTACAGGGACTAATAGGTTTACTAAAACACAAAGAAGACCTGACAAAGAAAAGAGATTCGCTCCTCGCCGAACACGATGCCTACATTCTATTGTGTAAAATAACAGAACCTGAATCGGTACCGATACTTGAAGCTTGCAAAGACCTTGTAGGTAAGAGGCTTAACCTGATGGAAGAAGACTGCAAGTTGCTTCGTGACCTCATTCTTCTCCAAGAACAGCTAGACTCGTATTACGACGCGATGGAGGAAAGCGTATGAAAAAAGCATTAGGTATATTCCTTTTATTGTTAGCAGGGGCGGGTCTTAGTACTACGCTTAAGTTCGTTACCTTTCCAGATTCCAATTATGTTTGGGTACTACTTATTTCTATTCCAGTATGTATCGGTAGCTGGGTTCTTGCCAATAAGATTCTGAAGAAAAAGAAGGTGGAACCTAAACGAGAAACCGATGAGGAGTGGTTTCGTAGAGAACTGGGACAAAGTAAGGAGGTGCGGTGATGGCAGAAGAAGGCAGAGGTTTTATCAAGAAGTTCCTTGGGACGAATAGCAACCTGGATGCGGTTTTGAAGGGCAAAGTAAAGAACGCACATCTGTATGGTTTAGAGCCGGGTTCGAGAGACAAGTTGAGGAAACGAGTCCAACTCAATGTGGGCAGACTAAAGAAGCCACAGAGGTTTATCTAAGGAGGTAAAGGAGATGGTAACAAGAACACGCTATAGGGGCAGGGAGTTCAAAATGACAATTGGTGCCCCAACTCGTGAGGACCTGAAGGACATGATTTTCGCAGCTGAGGAAATGGCTAACGAAAACAACCTGGAGTATGTGGAGGTTGTTGCCGAGTACGAGGATCCTGATGGCGGCTGGGAAGCAATCATCATTGCCCACAATTTTAATCCCTTCAAGTGGATTAAGGACAAGGCAGTGGCTATCGGTGGCAAAATCAAGAGTGGCTGGCGTGCTCGAGGTGGGGGGTCAGCAGAACGCGCACGTACGAAGGGGCTAAAGACTTTGAGGAAGAAGGAAGTAACAGCCGCTGAGCACGAAGTTGCACTTACGGAAGCTAGGGAGAGACCTAGACGAGAAGAGGTTCGAAGGGTAGCTAAGGAAGCTATGGCGCTCGCTAAGGTAAAGGCTCGAAAGGTTTCGATAAAGGAAGAGAAACGAGGTCCAACGGTTCTTGGTGCCTTTGCCGGCCGAAGAGGTTCGAGGTACTTCGAGTCCGAACCTGTTGCCAAAAGAAAACTCACAAAGGGCGAGAGGAAACTGGGGAGGGAAATGGGAGAAGAGGTAGAGCTCATTGAGGAAGAAAAGCCGGTTAACCCACTCAAGGAAGCGATGTACCCTACGAAAAGTGATCCGTTGGAGCGCTTACGTAATCTCTCGAGACCGGGAGGAAGATGAAGGCCTATAGACTGACCAACCTAGGTAAACGGATCGTCCACGACCGTGGTGGTGACACCGACGAACTGAAGGTGCTAGATGCCGTTGCGGAAGCTGGTAGTGTAGCTACCGATGTAGACTTAGAAGTCGTTGGAGACCGTCACTTGTTAAGGAGCCTTGTTAAAAGGGGCTATATAAAAGTAGTATCTCTGGGGGGATGAGATGGATAAGAGTGAAAGACGTTTGGTAGAGCTAGAAGAATCCAACGAAATAGAGGACGCCGAATTCGATAACCTTTCTCGTAGGGCTCGTCGGAAGATGCTAGAAGAGCGAATGGGTAAGGAAGAGGTCGCACGACAAATTGCCGATGGTATGCTTGGCCTCGGAAGGAAGGGCATCGAGAAAGGTATAGAGAAAGTTAGGAGTACTAGCCGCTCGGAGATGACGCGGAGGGCAGGCATCGGTGGTGGTAGTATTCTACGCGAATACAACGACCCCTTTAGCCCTAAGTGGAGGAATCGTTAAGATGAAAAAATTATTTAGGTGGACAGCGGCGGTAATTGGTATAACCATAGGTGGTACTTTTTGTGCCTTCCTTGTAGCTGGGGGGTTATTATCCCTCTGGTATGCAATACTTGTGACTACTATTACGATCACGTTTCTCGTAGTACTAGTCGTTGCAAAGAGCAAAGGAGCGAACCTGCGACTCAGGGGTAGTCTGAGACGCCTGGTGAAAGGTAGCTAAGTGAAAAGATTTATACCTTGGATTAGTTTGCTTCTATTGACAGTGCTGGTAGTACTGCCCGTCACTCTGGCGTACTCGGCGTTCAATTACTCCTATTCTATTCGGATTTTTAATAACTCTACCACGTCTTATCCGAACGGTTTGCCTATACTGGTTACTCTAAATAACTCTCAGCTGAACAGTTATGGGTATATTGCTGCTGATGGTCTAGATACTAATGTTCAGGAAGGGGCGACTAGTAGAGAATTTATGGTTCAGTCTGCTCGTCTCGGGATATTCATCCCCTCTTTCTTGGACAGTCAGGTACGTTTTCCGAATTATCGTTTAGGTGACACTCCGGGACAGACTACTTTTCCTGTTATAATAGGCGTAGGCGGTAACGTTACTGTCTCTGATAACTCAACGTTAGAGCTCGGTAATAACTTTACTGTTGAGCTTGATGGGTTTATAGATACCTCCGCTGGTAGTAGTAAGAACTTGATTGATAAGACAAGTGCTTTTATGATTTGGGTTTCAGATACAAGTGAGATAACGGCAGCTATAGGTAGTGTTGGACAACCGATAATAGGGGGTTTTGAGGACAATCTCAATCCAGCAGCTGTAGAATATAATGCCGTTATGGGTGGGTATCAGTGGAATGCTGTTGAAAACCAAGTATGGCAAGTTATTCCTACTGGGGGAACAATTGACAGCCTATTCGTAGAGTTGTCGGCTGCACCAGGGGCAGGGGATTCATACACCTTTACTTTAATGGTAAATGGTGCTCCTAGTGCGTTAGCTCTCACCATATCGGGGGCTGTTGATACTACAGGCAATGCTTCGAGTGCAATTGCCCTTGTAGCAGGGGATACTGTATCAATCAGGTCAGAGTTTGTAGTAGCACCAGCAGCATCGAGGGCGAGGTGGTCTACCCTCTGGATTCCTACTATTGCGGATGAGAGTATTTTATTGTCTAATCACGTGAGCCATAATGCAATAACAGTGTATGGGGAGATGCAGGGGATTACCAGTCCCGTAGTAGTTAATGAGATATTGGTTCAAATTCCCCTTCCCACTGCGGGCACTTTCAAGAAATTATATGTTGAACTTTCCGTTGACCCAGGGAATGCCCCAGATGCCTACTCCACTACCCTGCGTGATGCTGCTGCCGATACTGCTCTAACCGTCACGATAATAGCCGATGACACAACAGGGAATGACTCAGTAAATAACGTTGTAGTAGCAGCAGGGGCTTTGATAGACATAAAGATAATTCCACTGAATGTCCCAGTCGCCACGCCTTACGTTGCTATAGGTATGGTATTTATTTCTGATACAAGTGGGGAGAGCCTGATAATGGGTGGCTCAAGTGCCGATACACCAGCCATAAGTGCGACAGAATATCTTAATCTTGGTGGGACAGGAGCAGCGACTTGGAATGCTATTGAAGACCAGAGGTATTCGCTCACTCAGGCATCCGTTCTTTCGAAACTGTATGTTGTGTTGTCAGGTGCTCCAGGTGGTGCTACATCTTACACACTGAGTATTCGAGAGGCAGGTGGCGATACAGGACTAACTACGACTATTGTAGGAGCAGCGACAACAGGAAATGACCTTGTAAATACATATATTTCGTCTGACGGGGATACTGTAGATGCCAAGGTTGTTACTACTGCTGGTGCTGCTGTTGCTTATGTTCACTGGGGACTGGTTGTCAGTAATCCTTTGGTTGAGGTAACTGCCACTGGTGTTACTACTGGGGAGCATACTGTTAGTGCTCCTTATGATGGAGTAGATCTCAAAATATTTATTGATACTATTGAGGAGGACTCTGCTGCATGGGTAGGTAGTGTTCCTGATAATGCTAACGATTGGACGTTTATGGAGAATGACAGCATATCTTATATGGATTATCTAAAGATAAGCGTAGATGGCACGCAGCAATTATGGTTTGAGCCTAATACAATGGTTGCTGGTTCGATTTTGACGGACAGACAAGGCGGGGATAATAATGGTACGATAAATTGGGGTGTTAATCCATCTAACATTGAGATAACGGTTGGTGGTCTTACTGCTTCTGTAAGTACGATTTCTACAGTGGTTAAATGAGACGGCTCCGGATACCCTTCCTCCCCCACCCAGTATTGATTACTACGGGGCGGACTTACCTGACGACGACCCAGAATTGATAGCTATGCCAATGTACGACTCTATACTAGCGCAGGCAGAGAGTATGGACATGTCGGTCAAAACTGCTTACATTATATGGATATGGGTGGGAATTCTGGTCATGAGCGTGGTAGGGTTTGTTGTGGTTGGTTCAAGTTGGGGCTTCTTTGGAGGCTTTCTCTTTGGAAACGCCCTTGCTATGGGAACGCCTTTGTGGCCTCTATTCCTACCTGTTATTATCAGCATTATCTTTATCCTCGGTCTTTGGGTTTGGAGGCGACAGTAACATGAAGAGAGTATTTATGGGTCTACTCCTAAGTTTAGTACTACTGCTTGTGGTAGCTAGTCCTGTTTGGGCTGTTGCTAACCCTAACTCCGTAAGCATTGGAGATATATATGTTTTCCGAAACACATTAGAAACGGGTGACATTCTGGTGTTTGTAAGGTATGACGTGGATTACACGACAGAGCCATCGGAGAGTGCTGAAGACACCTTCCAAATATCCATATACGATACGGATGGCAGTACCCTATTGTTCACTCGTCCTCTCAATTACTACCAACATAACATTATATCGATTTATTTGGATGTAGATGATAACACCCTTACTTGGGAGTCTGCCTATTATATCAGAATTACGGGTAGTCCAGTTATATTCAGTCCTTTGATTGAGGATACGAATATAAAGACTAGGGTTCTGTCTTCTGGTGATTATCGTAGTACAGACGACTTGGGCGGGATAATGATAACTCAAGCTGGCTTTTTAGAACCCGACCTCGGTGACCTATTAACGGCTAATGATTTGCTGAACATAACAGGCTCGACTTATTTCTTGAAGGCCGTACCTGGTCTGTCTTCGATGGTGCCGGAGATATTTTCATCTACTACCCAAATCATCGAGTGGGAAAGGCCTACCCTTAATCGTACCGGCATAAATCGGACGGTGGAACACCTACCAGTTTCCTTGAATTCAGCGATAACGGGTCTGGATGCCATATTTGGTGTTACTAACCATAACTGGGGCGGGTTTGCTTGGGTTCTTCTGCTAGGTATGATGGTAGGAGGAGTCATATTCGGAACTACAAGACGTCCCGACGTAGCTGTTCTGGGCGGCGTAATGGGAACACTCGGCTTAGGTGCTTACCTAGGTGTAGCACAGGGTGGTGTGATGTTATTTGTACTACTCGTATTGACAGTCATAGTAATTATATTTGCCGTCGGGTATTTCGCTCGGCAGTTAGGATAAGGAGGAAGCAAATGCGTGGATGGGGTTTGATAGGAGCGATAGTTTTTATTGTAATAGTGTTGGGTATAGCCTACGGAGCAGTCCCGAATGCGTCTCAAGTTAATACTCAGTTAGAGCTAGACTTGGAGATGATGACTAACGCTCAAAAGGCTATTCAGGATATCGGTTGGTCTAATCCGTGGACAGCCGTTACGGCCCCAGCTAATTACATCAACAGCGTACTCAAAGTTATGTGGCACATCTTTGACACCCCCTTCGATACGGGTATGTGGGCCTTAGTACCTTATATTATGATGACCCCTATCATGGCAGTTGTCTTTTTCGGACTAATCGCCCTATTTATCGGCATAATTTGGAAGACGATAACCTAATAATGGAGGAAGACCTGTGGACGATTCATCTAGAGAAGCGAAGTTGGTAACCAATCCGAAGTTTAGGCAACCGACTAGTAGAAAGCGGAACAACCACTTCAATGGAAAATACTTCAGAAAGCGTCTTCGCGAAATACGGAGGGATATGCGATAATAAAGAAGAGACTCGAATATAAAAGGAGGATAGAACAATGAAAAAAAGAATAAGGAAGGTAGTTATTACGGTGGTACTGATGAAATGCGGGTACTGAATTACTTGCGAGATAATAAAACTGCTACTGACGACCAACTCGATGTAGTCGGGGAACGTTGGGTTGTGAAGAGACTGAAGAAGAGAGGGCTAATTAAGGAGCTGACTAGTGCGTAGAATAAAAGAAAAAGTAATATTTAGGGTAGTGGGGCTGCTCGTAGCTGTCTGTCTGCTTGTTTCGGCCTGCGGGTTTGAGGGAGACCCGATGGTGGATGACATATGGTCTAGGAATATATATCCTGGTTTGAATAGTACTTATGCTGTGGGTAGTCCTGAGTATCAATTTTCCGATGGTTACTTTACTAATCTGTTTGTAGATGGTGTTCCTGTTGCAGGGGGTGGTGGCAACAGTTTATTTGATGCTACTACTTTTTTGTACGCCGTCAACGATGATGACCCCCAGCCAAAGACACCTGCCGAAGTTATGGCTATCCTTAGTGGGCAGGCTGGTGGTACGTTCGATTGGAATGGACAGAACCTCACCAATCTTGGTGATTTATCAACACCAGGTTCAATCATATCAACAGGTGGGGGTGAAACAGGAAAATTCCAGACAGGTAGTGCTGGTAATACAGTTTTTTCTTTTAGTGGGGATAATTTTGATATAAGGGCAGGAAGTGGTTCATCGGCATCTCAAAATGTTATGAGGGTTAAATCTACGGGGGATTTTGGCATTGGAACGAATAATCCTGGAGCAAAACTTGAAATACGTAACGCAGGTAGTCAATTAAAACTATCTTTTGATGGAACAGATAGTGTTATTTTTGCAGTAGATACTAATGGCGTTTTGACCATAACTCCAAGTGGGGCTGCGGTTGATTTTGCTTCCAAGAATCTAACTGGGCTTGGAACTTTGTCTGCTTTTACTCTTGATGGCACAATGGATGCTAACTCTCAGGCTTTAATTAATGTCTTAGATTTAGACCTTGGTACCGAGTCCGCTGCGGGTACCTTCGATGCTACGTTAACCGCTGCAAATGCTGGCACAGCCTGGCTCATTAGGTCAAAGGACAGCATCGATATCCATAGAGCAAGATTAGGCTTGAGCGGCGGTGTTGATACTGCGGTATGGTCATGGGTAAATAGTACCCACACAGGTCTAGTGCTAAGCGGTAATATTGATATGGATACTAATAAACTTACCAACTTAGCTGCTGGTTCTGCTGATGGAGATTCTGTAAGATATGAACAAACAGTTAAAACTTATATAGAATTGGATGGTTCTGTTAGTACTACTGCCGCAGGACAAGGTGGAACTGATGGTATATGGGCAAATTGGGATTTATCTGGGACACTACCAGTAGGAACTAAATCAGTAGATATAATTATACATAAGTTGGTTGCTACAGATAGTGTGGGAGTTAGGACAAATGGCTCTGCATTAGCTAGAGAGTTTGATACACTTTTATTGCAGCAGTTAGTTTTAACAGTACCAGTATCTGCTGACAGGATTATTGAGATACAATCCGATGATGTTTCTGACGGGGATACGTTTAGTGTTATAGGATATTGGAAGTAGTAGAAGGAGGAAGATGTGAGTATAGCAATTCTAGCGATGGCTTGTTTCTTTACGTGGCTTTGCCATAAACGACGTAATATTCTGCTGTCGATGGCCGCTGCTATTCTTTGGCTAGGCCTGTCTATGTGGTTTTTCTTCGGTAACAGTCCGTTGTTGCCGCTGGGCACCCTTGCGAATGACATAATTGCCTGGGCGTTCTTCATTCTCATGTGGATACCACTCTTGTTTCAAATGGACGTGGAAATTCAGCATGAGGCTCACGGAAAGAGTTATACAAAGTACGGACAAGAACCGCATGAAGCGGTTACCCCCGCATATGACCTGTATAGAGAAAAGCTCTACAATCGCACGCGCGGAACAAAGAGGAAGTACAAATGAGAGTCTACGAGGTTACAGATACTGGTCGTAAGGTCATAAAGAATGTCAACGACGGCTCCGAGGAGCTACGTATTTTGAACTTCATCGACGGTCGCGGTCAAGCTACCGAGGATGAACTGGAAGTTGCGCCGTCTAAGGAAGTCAAGACTGATAAGGGATGTGACAGCACAATAATAAGGAGGTAAGGAAAATGAAGAGCGGACTAACGACAGAGAAACAGCGGGACAACGAGGTCAGAAAGGGCATAAAGCGCATGAAAAAGGCGCTTGGAGGCGTAAAAGGTAAAGCTGGCGCCGCCAGTATTAAAGCTCCCAAGTTTTAAGCTGGACGACCTAAAGAACACTCCTCCTCTAATATTCTTATATAATATGGCCTATCTTTTGACTTTATTGTATAATTAGTCATAAGATAGATTATATTATCCGATAGGAGGAGGAGGGATTGTGAATACGAAGTGGCAAGGTTATCTGCTCGATTTCGACTGGGTGGATAGTTTACACGACGAAAAAAGGGGGCTTAATACCCTCCTTCACTCTGATATTGTCAAACATGCAATATGGGGTCCAGTTGCTGTTGTGGGCGCTGGGCATTACGCAGCTCGTAAAGCCTTCTTCAAGACCCTTCAAAGCCTCAATCTTCCAAAAAACATTAAGTTTGTGTATTACAATAAGTACATGTATGTAAAAAATTGCGTGGACGGCCGTGGAGGAGGCGTACCAAACAAAGCAGACCTGGTGGAGGCATTCCAAGTGCTTACACAACACTCGGAGGTAAAAGTATGAGTATTGGGAATATTGCAATTTTCATTACGTTTATGTTGCCTCTAGCAGTGATTATCTACAATAAGATGCGAGTAAGAGGCAAGATATTAGGGTACTTCGCAAAGAAGGATAAATCAATAGACGGCCGACTGTGTTTGTTGAAGGCTTCTTTTGTAATTTACGGTGACAGAGCATATGACGTCTATCCCGACTTCGTTCGCGTAGCGAGGTTTCCGATGGGATGGCCGTCCTTCTTTCAAGAGCTTGTACCTTGTGGTCTATGGGACGAGGAAGATGCCGTTCAGAAGGATTGGATTACCTTAGACAGACCTGTAGAGGGTTCGTTGAGTTTACGTGCTGCACTTGATGAGAATTGGATTAAGAAGCTCGTAGCCGAAGCCGCAAGTGAAGGTGGCAGTAGAATCAATTGGAGAAAAATCTTACCCATAGCACTCCTTGTAATTGGAGCGTTAGGTTTAATCAGCGTTTTGGTGATGAGAGGAGGATAGAATGCCAGGTGAAGGAAGAAAAAGTTTATGGGATACCTTGAGAGAGGGAGCTGGGTCCGAGGAAGAGAAGGCTCTCAGTTTCCTCTTCCCTGCAGGTAACAGATTTGAGATGCTGCAGATGCTTACTGAGACACAGCCTCGGGCTGTTACGCCCTTTGCGGTGTTGGACCTGTTTCGTAAAAAGTACAAGAGTAAGATACTTACGGAATTTATGAAGTCACACAATACGATTAAGATAGGTCAGGAGAGAAAGGGAAGGCTTGAGGGTTCAGAGGTGGTGGTAGGTATGCGTAAGGCAAAAGCGGAGGAGAGCGGAGACTAAAATGATAGTCACTTGGGAAGGTCAACAGGGTTCAGGCAAGACCACTGCTGCTGTTGCGTTTGCTTACGAGGAGCACAAGGCCAACGGCAGAAAGGTAATCTCTAACAATCATCTTAACTTCGACTTCACAAAGTTTTCGTTGGAGTTCTTCATAGAACATTTAGCTGACCATGAGATGGAGGATTGCGTTTTGTTTCTAGACGAGATGTACCAGATAGCCGATTCTCGTTCGTCTGGGTCTAAGCTAAATAAGTTATTTACGTACTTCATGGTGCAGACGAGAAAAAGGAATGTGGATGTTTATTTCTGTACGCATTACTTGGATCACGTAGACTTGAGACTGCGAAGGGCCGCGGATATTCGGAATTCATGTAAGTATCGCAGTCATGTCTGTCCGAAGTGCAAGTGTAAGAAGTGTGGTGCCACCGGCCAACTTAGGAGCGACGGTCGTAATACTCCTTGTTCGGTATGTAATGGCGTTGGTGGTACTGGTCTCGACCCCAAGACTGACCAGCCATGTGAGACATGTATGGGTTACGGTCAATTAGGTTGGATTACCCTTAACATCGTGGATAGACGAGTAAAAACGAGGTATACACCGCCGGATTTATTTGCAAATCCGTATTGGCACCTTTTCGACTCGTGGGATAGATTACCAATGCCAGCTAAGGTTCTACAGGGAATCGACACCGCGGAAATCATGTAGGAGGAAGCAAAATGGCAGATATGGAATATCTCATGCTACGACTAGTCAACGAAAACTACGACCCAAAGCTGGAGTATGCTCAGAGTCTCATGAAGGTGTCCCACCACATGAAATATCTTGTTGATGTGGCACTTTATAGCCTCGTTCAAGAATACGTTCGAGAAACCGAGGCATTCGAATGGGAAACCGAGGCTCATGATAGATGGGCCTTCGCAATAGCGTTTGAAAGAAAGATGGAGGAAGCAAAATGATAAAGCATACGGAAATTCCATTCAAAGATTTACCCCCAGAGGCACGAGAACTTCTGGAACGACTAGATAAGTATCTCGACGAAGATCTAGAGACTCCAGACTACGACCCATTCTACACTGGAGAGGAGCTGTCATGAGCAAGCAAGCAGAAAGTTACTTGCAGCTACGGGGAACTTCCCCTTTGCTCCAACCAAAAATAAATCTCGAGGGGCACCTCTACGAGACGCTATGGCCCCATGTATTCGTGTCTGGTGCAGCGGGTATAACCGAGTACTGTACATATGAAAAGGGTCTAACAGCCAAGTTATGGGTGGAGAACGAAGAGATTCCCGAGGAAAGCCCTGAGACTTCAAAGATGTTAGAGGGTGGGAACCGAGGGCACAAAAAAGTTCGCGAAACCCTTGATGTCGAACCGGATTTTGACTTCTCGGACCGTGGGAAACCCCTTATAGCGGACGTCCTAGAAAGGCTGTTTACTAGTCCTCACAAAACTGCTTTAGAATTTCCTATCAATGGCCTCTACCGAGACCTTATGCTGCGCGGGCGGCTAGATAAGATAGAGTTCTCTAATGGGCGTCCAGTGTTGTTGGAGGAGTGGAAGTTCACCAAGAAAGGTAAGTTGGCCGAGGTTCACCGTACTCAGCTAGATATCTACGCCTATCTGTTTTATAAGTGGTTAGGCATCTTGGGTATTCCCTGTGTACTAAAGGCCTGGGTTAGGAGTGAATGGAGTAAGGAAGACGAGCTTAGTGCCCTCGAAGGTATGACAGAGGAGTTAGCCCCCACAAGTCAACAAACCTTCACCTTCAAAGAAAGTGGAGTCCGTGCCGTAGAGCGCCACTTGCAACACGTCTACGACTTCTATACTGGTAAAACCCTTTGCGAAGCCTTACCTATTCCACCCATCTGTGAGAGATGCAGAGTTGCAGAACACTGCTCACATAAATCCACCTATCGAGGACAAGGCGCGCACGTGGTAACCTGCAACGACAAAGAAGCTATAATCAATTTTGGGAGGTGAACCGTGCCTACCTTATATATGAAAGACCTGCACGATGACGAGGATGACGTCGAGATGGTCGAGGAGTATAAAACTGCAGAGCTTGGCCTACCCCAGGAAGCCGATATACCCGAAAAGTACGACCTTCTCGCAGCCCTGAATCTACCCGAAAAAGGGAGGTGTGCTTTTGAATACTTACCTGCAGGAATACGTCTCGGGCAGGGATGGAAAGCTGAGGAAACGATTTTCGACCATACGCTAGTAGCTCGTGCAGCTGCTTTCCAAAGGTGTGCAACATTGGGGCACCCTACAAGGGTAATACTTCAAACCAGCAAAGGGCCTTTTACTATATGTCTCTTTTACCGCAAAGAGGAGAAGGTCTTTATAGTCGTACGTGTGTCCGACGAAAAGATACTGGAGCAGGAAGTTCTCTATAGTGTGGATGAGGTTGGGAAGGGGGAAATCAAGGTAACGGAGGTTACAGACGATGAGGGAAGTTTGGGAAAGGAAAATACCTTTAAGGGGCTGGGATACCAAGTTACAATGGATTAGGTCAGGTACGGCATCAAAAGTCTACGATACTCCGTATGAAATTTACATAAAGCGCTATGGTCCCGACTTATTATCTGATGCGTCCGCGGTAGCTAATATTGCCGTCTCTTTGACATCCGCCTTGACGTCCCGACTAACCACCAGGCGTAGACGCCGCCCCTCTCTATACCCTGGTACATATCTTGTAAAAGCTAGCCTAACAGGCGTAGCAGAAAAGTCTTTGGATACACGTAGGAAGGCCCGACATGCTTACAATGTAAAGAAACAGGTTTGGACGTTTCATACAAAACAGTACGAGTTGATGGACTTGGGTGACCTCACGGGGTCTATCATGGTCCAGCTAGAGAAGGCCATGAATCTTAAATCGAAGCCATCCTGGTTGTGCTTTGCCCAGATTACGATGAGATTTGACGAAGGAGATGAAAATTTGGTTAAAAAAGCTGGAAAGCACAAGGTCTTAGACTAATGACAACATTTCAGTTTTTCGGGAAGATAAAACCGAAGAGTGACATTGACGTTCCTTGGTTTGGGATGTTTGCTCTCATTGACGATAAGTGGGCAAGTATCTGCGCAGACCTATCTACGGGCAAACTCGTAGGCTTCCGCTTCGAAACCGTAGCAGAACTCTTCGAGTACATAACTAAATACGGTACACCTCCCCTTTGGTACTCATATGATTTGCGCGAATTCTTTGACATCCTTATTCGAGACGTCGTATCAGAAGAGTGGTTACTTGAAAGGGTTCCCAAAAAAGGAGGGGGTACAGAAGACAAGGTTACCCTCATCAACACTAAAAACGGGGACATCCTAAAGGCTCTCTTCCCCACGGAGAAAAAGCGCAAGATATCTAAGCGTGGTAAGGCTTTAACCCTCCTAAATGCAGGCAACTACTACAACGACGGTTTTGTAGCACTTAGTGAAGACTTTTCACCCTTACCCTTCAAAGGAAACGCAGCCCAACTTGGTAAAGCTTTCCTGGCTTTACTCGATATACACTACTTTACAAGAGAGAAGCTAGGAGTATCTCTGGGTGTCTCGTTTGCGAGTACCGTAATGCGTGCTATACAAGCGCGATATCTTGATATGGTAGTCCCTAAACTTGATAAGGAGCTAGAAGAGTTCATAGAAGCAGCCTTTTACGGTGGCAAAGCAGAAGTATATCGAATCTATGAGGAGCATGCATGGGTCTACGATAAGGACGGCCTTTACAATGAAGCAGACACACATGTTCTCCCCGTAAAAGGCCCCTACATAAAAGAGGAGATAACCCCCGACCAGTTCATGAAACTCGAGGACATAGGCTATATCGACGTGGATGTCTACGTCCCAGAAACGTTGCATAAGGGTCCTCTACCGTTTCGCGGCCCCAATGGTATTTCTTACCCCGTTGGAACACTAAGGTCCAGTAAGACCTACCCAGCTAGGTACTTCTCCCCTCTGCTCAAACAAGCCGTAAAAATGTATGGTGTAGAGATTCTCAAAATTCATCATGGCGTGTTCTTCAAAACATCTAAACCTATACTGCGTGAATGGGCCGAATACACAGCCACGCTAAAAAAGAACGCGAAAAACAAAGGTGAGAAGTGGCTAGCGAAACTTTGTCAAAACGTGCCTTACGGCAAGTTCGCACAAAAAGAAGAGCGGCAAATTACCCACATAGGTACGGTTCCAAAAGAAAGACGTCGCGACCTTAACATTTCTACTCTCTACAATCCTAGTATGCCAGGAGACGAAGAAGAGTTACCCATCTGGTTCGAGACGGTTAAAAAGCGTTTACCCAACCATCTACCCCAAATAGCCGCAGCAATAACTGGCTGGGCTCATATGATTATGCAAAAAGACTTTGCTCGCGCCGAAGCCTATGGACTCCGCATTGATTATACCGATACAGATAGTATTATCGCAAACGGAGAACTACCACCAGATATGACCGACGAAAGTCAAACCATAGGTCATTATAAAACAGAGTATAAGGACGTTACAGCTGTATGTGTAGCTCCTAAGATGTACTTCATACTAGAAAAGGAAAAGTGCATTCTAGCAAAGGTAAAGGGCTTCCCAAACTACCAGCCCAACAACGAAGACGTCCAAGACCTGCTGAAGGGCATTCGAATAACAACAGAATGGGATTCGCCCCCATCAGTAGTAGAAACTCTAATCACGAGACTTATATACGCGAAGAACCCCACCATGTACGAAAACACATTAGAAGCCCGCCCCCTCTCCCACCACAATGTACGTACTTTTCCAGGTACGCACAGGGCTACCCAAGGAGTACTTGACTTCGATACTAAACGTAGGCAACTAAGTCTAACAGAATCACGCCCGTTACACATAAGAGAAGTGCTCAATAATCGTTAAGGAAGTATATAATGGGTGTAAATTACATCACACTACACGGTGCAGGCTGGCGAAAGATTAGATTTGAAGACGTCGATCGTGTCCTAACTGAGTACCGCAAAGCTAAACGAGAAGGCAAGGACATCGTGTTCGTCCACAAGGGGGTTATAAGGGATGTCAACAATCACCCAAGAGCATGCACTCGAACTGTTTCTAGCTAATAAGGCGAGCCAAAAGAAATACTCCGCAACTGCCAAAGGAAAAGAGGCTCTAGCGCGGTACTTCCAATCAGACCAAGGAAAAGCGGCCTTAAAGGTATCTCAAGCTCAATACCACCAACGGACCAAAATATATAAGGGCACAGCTGAAGCTGCAAGAGCTGAACTAACAAGACGCGGTATAGAGATGCCAGAAATGGGGCATAATGAGTAAAAGAGTTTGGC
>LAZR01001394.1_pt1 | contig 15329 bp, 12 predicted proteins | sample 329461 | NCBI WGS metagenome assembly LAZR01 (sample SAMN03002196, study PRJNA259156) | marine sediment metagenome | biome: sea floor; feature: Hydrothermal impacted sediments; material: marine sediment; isolation source: Loki non-amplified sample from Loki's castle hydrothermal vent sediment ...
TTGGACACGGTGGCGCGGGAGGAGTTGTAGGAAACCACGGCTACAATCAGCACGGCCAGTACGACCAATAGTAGTACGGGCATGACTTGCCCACGCTGAGTTTGCTTCATGGTTTGGCTCCGCTGATTTGTTCTCACACAAGCCTAGCGGAATGCAACAACCAACGCTGTGCATATATTGTTCAATACTTGCTGAAAATTGATGTGGCCTGAGTGTTTCCTCTTAATTTGACCCTGTCGGCCCCACTGAATTCAGGTTTCTGTGGCTGCCAGCCTGGCATCCCAGAAAGGTGTGAGTAAATTTGGAAGATCCTTTGAGATGCCCAGGGAAGGATTCACCAGGTCTTCCTTTATGGGATAGGCGATTTGGGTATTGGACCACTTCTGGCCGTACCAGTTTTTCATCAGTGCAAACCAGCGGGTATCGTGGGAAACCAGCGCGTCTGTTGCCAACCTGGCGAAAGGCGATGCCCTGGGTGCATCCGGCACTCCAGGCTCTGGGAAGTAGCCATAAACCGAACCACCGTAATCTTCGGACGGATTGTCGACATCGTGGGGCTGGCGGTAATAGAACACTTCCCCCCGCGCTTTGGCCTGAAACTCGATGTTGTCCGGCGCGTCCATGAAGCCCAGGTCCAGCAGGGCGCCGGCCACCGGTCGGCGCACTTCCACGTCTATCACACGGCCATTCTTCTTGGCATCCAGCCCGTAGGACAGCCCGTCGGTCCAGGGCAGTTCGGTCAGCGCCATATACATTGGCACGCCCTGATAGGTGGGCCAGAATTCCTTGGCGGTAGCGCCGCCCCAGGCGAGCTCGTTGCCTTCCAGATCAAACTCTGAGGCAAACAACGTGTCACGAATGTTGATGAATGGCGGCAGTGCCTGCCATTTCGGGCGCCACACAAAGGCACCCATTTCAATTTTGTCTTCGGATTGCCAATCGGCACCCCAGGCGGCGCCCTTGGCCAACGTCTTGGCAAGGCCGGAAATTCCTGATTTCTTACCCAGTGAGCTTGCGTAAAGCCGATTACGGAACTGCCCTATGATGGCCTGTTGAGTTTGCTTTACCGCTTGGCGCATGGGGCTGCGATCAGACAGGTCCGAATAACGACGGTCGGTACGATTTCCCGATCTGCGGGCCTGGTTTTCCGGCGAGTCTGCCTGCTGCGCTATGTCTCCGCCAGGCCGAGGGCTTGGGGTAATGCTCGTTGAGCCAGCGCTGGCGCCACCTTGATTCGGGTCATTCCACAGGCCATCACCGGTGTTTGGCGGAGCTTTGCCGCGCTTCTGCATGATTTCACGGCCGCTTTCTGAGCCTTCTTCACTGGCAAGCACCAATGCAGAGCCCCCCGTTTTATCAATCGCGACCTGAGCCATACCCGGCAGTGCCGGTGGCACAAACGGCGGAGTGCATGGCGGAGTAAAATAGACATCACCGATATCATTCGCACCTGGGTTCAACGGAATGGGTGCCAGGGGTATCAGCGCTCCACCGACCAGTTGAAAACAGGCACGCCAGGCGCGTTCATATTTCATATAGGCCTTGTCGCGAGAATTGATGGTATCGCCAATCATTCTATCCATCGGGCTCAGGGATATGGCTTTTTTGCGGGCCAGCGCACCCTCACCGTCAAGGGCACCGAGCGCCAGGCGGGATACCAGTCCTGCAATAGCGCCAATAGGATTATTGGTTCTCGCAGCCCGCTTGCCGATGTGGCTGCCGAGATTGAATTTGAATGTCTTTGGAATGCTGATGCCAAACCCGTCGATTCCTGGTCGTACCGGCAGCATCCATGCATACACGTCGGTGGCGTTATCATCGAGCACCTCGATGTCCTGGCCATAGCCCAGAGCAACCTGGTCCATGGTGCCCGTAATGGCCTTGCTGATGGCCGCGTATTCTGCCATTTGAATGCCGGCATAAGCGGTATTCAGAAGATCGGTCAGGGGAATGGTGCCGTAGCCGATGGTGGTCGCCACTTTATCCAGAACGGCTCCACCAAAACGCCCGGCACGCTGAAACTTGTTACCGGCGATGCTCTGGTTGGCCTGATTGGTCTGGTTTGCCTCGTTGTCAATTTGGGCTTGTTGATCGGCGTCTGGCTGATACATGGGGTCATCAGACTGGGGCACATTCGGATCCAGCAGCGGTTCCAGCATGGGATCGTTCACATCGTTGTTGGTGTCATCCTTTTTAAAGCCGGCGACGCCCTCTATTTGTTTTTTGTAGGATCCGGCGGCAAAGCTGGCCACTTTGGCCAGCAATTGCCTTGGCTTGGTTAGCTCATCTATGCCCGCCGCCAAATGCCGCAGTTGGCTTACGTAAGACACCAGGTACCCGGCGCCGATGGTGTTGGCAATCATGCCCCGGCTGGTGTAAGCCATGAAGTTCATGGACCGGGCGGTTTGCAGAGCACCACTGTAAGCGGCACCGTCTGCGGCGTTAATCAGTTCCATTTTGGACACGGTGGCGCGGGAGGAGTTGTAGGAAACCACGGCTACAATCAGCACGGCCAGTACGACCAATAGTAGTACAGGCATTACCTGCCCAACCTGAGCTCTAACCACATCAACACTCCCACAGTTACTTCAGGCCGATGCTGGCCGAGCTCTGTGAAATGTTGATGACGAATTCGTTACGATTTGTCGAAATGAAGAGCTTGGATAAACAGGTATTACTTTTATAATTAATTTATTATTTCTGTAATGTCGTCGCGAAAGGCCGAGGGTGATTTCCCGACATACTTTCTGAAGTTCCTGTTAAAATTTGAAATATTGGAATAACCACATTCATAACCAATAGAAGATATGGGGTTACTTGTGTTATTAAGTAATTCACATGCGTGTTCAATCCTCAGGCTGTTTACGTAGTCAATAAATCCGATGCCGTAAGTTTTCTTGAAAATCCTGCAAAAATGCGCGGAGCTCATATTCGCTATTTCAGATACTCTTTCAAGAGTGATATTTTCTTTGAAGTGTTCATTGATATAATCCATGGCGCGGCTCAGCATTTCATGAACAATCGGGTCACTTCCATGGGAGAGGTTCAGCGATGATAATTTTCGATACTGGCACTTGGTTAACCTGTCGAGAATCGAGAAGAATCGACTGAGCCTCGCGCAGCCTTCTAGCGCCTTTACGCCAAGCATCAGCTCGCCGATTTCCGCAATCTCGGGGCAATGTTCAAATTCGATCCCGAATTGTGCGTCTTCTAGCATCTTTTCGATCGTGCGGAGTTCGGGGAAAAGCGCGTAGGCTCCTACAATAACTTCTTCAGGGAACAGAACCAGAAAGTCAGCCGGGCTGTCGTCTTCCGACTTCACGTTCGATTCGGTAGTCTCACCGGTCCAGCAATGGGGCAAGCAAGGTGCCAACAGGAACAAACTTTCAGGCGCAAGTTTACCCACGTAGTTCCCTATAAATGCGGTGCCTGAAAAAGATCGAAAGTAATGGAATTCGAATTCCTCATGGTAATGCCAGCGTTTATGCAGTGTTGCGTTGTCACAACTGACATGATGAAAAGTCGAGCTTTCGTCCCATTGTAATATTTCGTGCTTGGAATCCATTTTCAATACCGCTTCAATGAGGCTGTTTTTTATTGAAAAGCCCGGGCAAAAACTGAGGAAATATGGAAATAGAGTTGTCTTGAATCGCTCATAATAATTATTTTTTAAACGATTAGTTCGTAAATTAGAAGAAAACCTGTCGCAGTGGAATGCAAAACCCTCCGTTTTTTTTGCAAAATAATCCGATTTAATCGTTTTCGACGATTTTTTTGTTAATAAGTGAATATGCGCTGGAGCCTTATCTATTGCGGGCTTAACTTGCTCTTCGCAAAATACATGTCAATTTTTCGCAAGCATTGAACAAAATCTGTGTAGCGCACACAGGGAAACACTGACTAACCTTCAGATACCCAATGCGCTTAGAGCGCAACGTAACGTTACTAGGCGTTACAGGTGTATGGCTCGCCGGGGTTTTTTGAAGAGAATTTTCGACAATTCGTCGACCGAAGTCAGAATGTTTTACCAACGAGGGATTTCCCATGGAAACTACACATATTCATAAGGTTGCTGGCCGTCAAACGGGCCAAGGTATGTCGGAATACATAATCGTAGTCGCACTGGTTGCTCTTGCCGCAATCACCGTTGTCGGCATGTTCGGCGGCGTCGTCAAGGGCCAGTTCTCGAACATGGCCGCGGCACTGTCGGGCGACGGCACTGGTGAGGCGATTGAAAGCACGCGTGACGATACGGCAGCGGATTTGACCACTTACTTCGACGGCGCAGCCGGCGGCGGTGGAGCTCCGTAAGACGTAGATTAACGGGTTACACCGGGGGTTTTTGGACCCAGCCCCTGGTGCTAAACATAAGCCGTCTCGTGGGAGTAGTTAGAGATGAGCCCGAAGCAAAGTGGCCAGGCGTTGGTTGAAATGATCGTTGTAGCACCGCTGATCATTGCGATTGCCGCAGGCATCATGGCCATTGCAATGTACCTTCAGGCGAAAACGACGACAGTGGCAGCGGCGCGCTTTGCAGTGTGGGAAAGGTCAGTTTGGGCCGATCCGGATCACCCTTGGAGCGGCGGAGACAGTAGCTCTCTCGGCGGCTCTGAAAGTACGGTCATTCGGCCGGACTTCGATATTTTTCACGCCGGTCTGGCGTACGCTACAACACCAAGTTTACGGATTCGATCTGATCGGAATATGGCTGTCGTTGCAGCGTCTTCGGGCAGAGATCACAAAAATCCCGAAGTGCTGTCCTGGGGTGGCAGTACGCAATCGGGCTACAAAACGTTTGGTGGTAATGTTGGTGCTTTTGTAAAAGGCACGCGTGAAGATTCCACCCGGTCGGCTTGGGAAGAACTGAGTTCACGCTATTCGTTCGACCTTACGCGTGACGAGCAAGACGTATATCTGGCATCTGATTCTCTGCAGGATTTTGGCATTGAGCCACTCGCCAACCGCGGGCTGGAGTTGCCGACAGATTCTGTATTAAGTGCTGAAGCAACGTTGGCGCTTCCCAATGTTTTCCACGCACTCTGGTCTCTCGGGTGGCTCGATTTTAACGATGCAAACGGCGACACGGAGCTGAGAATAAGCTCCACCGCATCGCTGCTTACAAATTCCTGGGCACCCAAAAACGAAAAAGTGTTTATTCAGAAAGTACACGGTCTGGATATCAAGCCGTTGGCAGACTACATCACCGCAGCAAACGAGGCCATCGGTAGCGGCATCAAGTCGAGAATGGGCGCCCAAAGCGACTTGCTGACCTGGATTCCTATTTTCGGCGATATTTTGTTGGCCAAAAATCCCATATTGGACGTCAGCTCGGTCGCCCTGCCGTTCACCCGCGTTATTCCAGAAGTCGATGCAGTCAAGCCGGAGGTCAATCCATTGTTATGCGGCGATTCCTATCTGTGTTGATGGTAGTCGGAGCGCTGTATCCCGCTACCTCTTTGGGGGCACTTCCCTCCAGTCGGTTGCCAAAACTCAGCTTTCCGCCCTCGGTTGAGGTTACCGAGATATCACCGGACCTGATCAGGAATGGCATGCCCATGCGGATATACGGGTTTCGTTCCAATCACCGCATTGAAGACGTGATGACAGACATGCAGCACTACCTGGAAGAACGACACTTTGTTGTGGGTAAGGTTATGGCGTTAGGTGAATTGAAGACTCTGGGTGTGTCTGACCAGAAACACTTTATCAATATTCAGGGGCAGCGTGTGCGCCACGGGCAAAGCAGCGCGGGGTTTGTGGTCATTACCCCCAGGCCGGATTTGTATGAACCAAAAATGACAACGCCTTCGATTCCGCTGCCAGACGACGTTGATCTTCTGTCCCATGAACTGTATCGCGACGGGGACAGAATGGGCGAAGCGGTGCTGGCGATTTCGCCACAACGGGCACGTTACGTTGGCAATGCGTTGGTGACCGGGTTTGAAGATGCAGGTTGGGGTGCTGCACCAAACGAAATGAAAATAACGTCCGACACTATCGCTGTGTACCGCGTTTTGACCAAGGGAGACCGTGTATGCCGATTAATCGCTATGGATCAAACCATCGACGGCAAGACAATCGCAACCATCGACGTCACTTGTCACAACTGACCCGTTCTGGCCCACCGCAGAATCACAAGGGAAACGTGTTGGTTGAATATGTTGTTATCACGTCATTTCTGCTTATGAGCTGGTTCACCATTGATCTGTTCATTCGGGGCGCAGAAAGCTATCAGAGAGGCTACTTTCAGGTGCTGGGCGGTAGTTAGGCGCGCTTGCTGTGTACAGGTTAAAAAACAAAAGGTAAAAAATAACTGTGAACCTCAATCCGAAACGCTCGTTAATGATCATTGCCGTTGTCTCCGTATTGGTCGGCGGCGTTGCCGTTTGGCTGTCGGCTGACTACATACAGGGACGAGTGTCAGGCATAAGAACCCAACTGGAGGGCGAGTACGAAATGATGCCCGTGGTTGCCGCCAGTGTTGATTTGGCGAGAGGCGGCGAGATAAACCGCACTAACCTTCGGGTGGTGCATCTGCCCAAGCGATTCGTGCCGAAACAGGCCATTCATCCCAAACAACTGAGCCGCATTGAGGGCGCCAGGCTGGTGGTGGATGTTGCAGCAAACCAACCGGTGTTGACCAATTTCGTCACCCGGGGCGCGGTTCTCACAGGCTCATTCTCGAGCCAGATTACTGACGGAATGCGAGCCGTCACGTTTCCGGTCGACATGGTGTCCTCGGTCGGTGGGCTGCTGAATCCTGGCGACAAGATAGACCTTCTGGCGACCATGCGAATGCAGAATCAGGAGGGGCTGGTAACGCTGCCACTGCTCGATAACCTTGAAATACTGGCCGTTGGTGAAGTCTTTCAGGGCGAAAACGACCGCCGCTACCAACACATCACGCTTGAGCTTTCGCCGACAGATTCCGCAAGACTCTTGCAGGCCCGGCAGGAAGGATCGTTAACGGCCGTTCTCCGGTCACCCGAAGATCAAAACCCTGGATTTGCCAAAGCCATGACAATGGAAGGTCTGTTTTCGGACTCGTTCGGGCGCTATTTCAAACCACCTTCGCCGCCGGCCTCCAAGCTTCCGCTTCAGGAAATGATGCCCCAGCGGCTTCCCATCGCCCCTCCGCGGGTCATTGACGTCATTATCGGAGGTCGCGGTTAATGGAACGTATCATGCAGTTGCGCCATAAATCAGCAGTCCTGACCTTCATGTTGTTGGCATCATTTCTATTATCTACCAAAGCGTTCGCGCACCCATTGCAGGTGTCGGTCGGGTTCACGACGCTGGTAAAAGCTCCGGGCGTTACCCGGGTTGCACTCGGCAACGGAAAGCTTGCTGAGGTCCATGCCCTTAGCGAGTCCGACGAAGTTCTGGTCATCGGCCTGGTGCCAGGGGTTACAGACCTCAGAGTGTGGACCGACGAAGGGGAACAACATAAATACAGGCTTACCGTAGGTTCGTCCCGTAAAACCATAGACATAAAGCAGTTGAACAGCCTGATGTCTGACCTTGAGGGCATCAACGTAAAATCCCTGGGGAACGGAGATCTACTGCTTTACGGACAAGCGCTCCGGCCCCGGGACGCGGCGTTGGCAGACGCTCTGGCCGAACGTTACAGTGAAATCATAAGTGAGGTGACGCTGCCTGCGGTGGTTGCACTGCCCACGATCAATCTGAATGCACGGATTGTTGAGGTGCGACGCAACGATCTGATGGAGGTGGGAATAGATTGGGTGGATAGCATCGCTGGTCCCGATGTTGCGTTGGTCAGTGACTGGAGCACGAACTCGATTTTCCGGCCGGAACTCCCTGATTCTTTCCAGGCACCCTCCGGCCTGTTATTGCCACTGGATGTCGGCACCAAAACCTACGCCGGCTGGGCAACGAGAGTGACCTCGGCCATCGATTTGCTGGCCCAGGACGGCATCGCCCGATTGCTGGCAGAGCCTCAGGTGTCGGTGGTCAGCGGCCAGGAAGCGCGCTTTGTTGCTGGCGGTCAGATACCCATCAGCGTACTGAATCAGCAAGGGCAGCCGATCATTAAATACAAAGACTACGGCATCATTCTGGAGATTGAACCCGTGGCCGACGGTGCCGATGGGTTGATCAATGCCCGTATCGCTGTGGAAGTCAGTTCTATTGACCCCTCCGTGTCCGTCAATGGCATTCCGGGCATCGTCTCTCGCAAGACGAACACCCACGTTAGCCTGCTCGACGGCGAAAGCTTTGTGGTGTCAGGTTTGCTGAGCAGCGAATCGTCCAAAGACGTCAACAAAATTCCGGGCCTGGGCGATATTCCCATTATAGGAGAGCTGTTTAAGTCCCGGGCGTTCCGGAATCGGCAAACAGAGCTGTTGGTGCTTGTGCGCCCAACGCTCGTATCCGCCATTGATAACGTTAACAAACGCCGTTTGGCGAGGTTTGAGAGCCTGTTGACGGAGTCCCGCGACGCCCTCCAGTTCAGCCTTTACGATTGAGCTTGCAGCAAAGAGGAAGAATGTATGTGGTCAGTAAAAGTGTATTCACCGACGGGTGATGTGCTGCACTCCTGTGAGCTGGGCCCCGGCAATTATCTGCTTGGCAAATCGCCCGAATGCGATATTAAGATAGACGACACATTCGTCTCTCGGAAACACGCACGGCTTGAGGTCGATACCGACACTCAAACCATCACTATTGAGGATCTGGCCAGCACCAACGGCACTTGGCGTGGAACAACCCGGATAGCGGGGCCGGAGCCTATAACAGACGGTAGCCGGATGTTGCTCGGCCGGCAGGTGCAACTGCACGTGGAACGAGTGAAAGCGGTAACGGCCGCGTCAGTTTCACAGCAACAGGATGAGGCACTGCCTCAGGATACCTCTGCCGTATCACGAGAGGCCCAGGAAAAAATTCTTGAGTACCTCAACCTTCGCAAGCGGGGTGATCTTAGTAAGCTGGATTACAATCAGCTCCGTGACGAGACCCGCAAAGCGGCGCAGGCACTTATCCTGTCCGGTGACATAAACCTGCCCCCTCGCGTAGATCAGGAAGCTTTGGTCACTGACATTGTGTCTGAAGCGATCGGCTTTGGCCCTATAGAGCCGTTTCTGGAAGATGAAGAAGTCACAGAAATCATGGTTAATGGCCCGAATCAGATCTACCTGGAAAAACGCGGCAAGCTATACAAAGCCAACGCGTCTTTCTCCAGCGTTCAGGCGCTGATGAACATTATCGAGCGGATTGTGAGCCCGCTTGGGCGACGCATTGATGAAGGCAACCCGATGATTGATGCCAGGCTTCCCGATGGGTCGCGGGTGAACGCCATCATTCCGCCTCTGGCTTTAACAGGGCCTACGCTGACCATTCGAAAGTTCGCGAAAGAACGGTTTCGTATTGAGGATCTTGTTCGGTTCGGGTCTCTGAGCCATGAGATGGCGCAGTTTCTGGAGATTTGCGTAAAGTATCGCCAGAACCTGGTTGTCAGCGGTGGTACCGGCTCGGGTAAAACCACCACCCTTAACGTGCTGTCGGATTTTATATCGTCCGATGAGCGCATTGTCACCATTGAAGACTCAGCGGAATTGCAGCTGGGCCAGCCTCACGTTGTCTCTCTCGAGTCCCGTCCCAGCAACGTTGAGGGCAAGGGCGCCGTGGCGATTCGTGATCTGGTCAGAAACTCGCTGCGGATGCGTCCCGACAGAATCGTGATCGGTGAGTGTCGGGGTGGCGAAGCGCTCGACATGCTCCAGGCCATGAACACCGGCCACGACGGATCGCTCACAACCGGCCACGCCAATAACCCCAGGGACATGTTGGCCCGCCTTGAAACCATGGTGCTGATGGCCGGTATCGATCTGCCATCCAAAGCGATACGTGAACAGATCGCCTCCGCGATACAAATTATTGTTCAGCAGATGCGAATGAGTGACGGTCGCCGTCGAATTGTTTCAATTGTGGAGGTGGGGTCCTGGGAAGGCGACATTATAGCGCTCCAGGAAGTGTTCCGTTTTCGGCAAAAAGGCCTGGACGTTGAGGGCAACGTGCTGGGCGTTTACGAGGGCTGCGGCTACGCGCCTTCGTTCTATCAAAAGCTTGGTGATGCCGGAATTAATCTGGACTGGGACATTTTTGCGCCTGAAAACCCCGAAGAGAAGACCGCATCATGATTCTCGTGCTGGTACTTATCGCCATTGCTGTGATCACTTTGTGCCTGACGCTGTATCTGGTGGGCCGGCAGTCTCTCGACTGGTACAGCCGTCGCGTTGTGGATTCGGCGGTGTCCGATCTTGAGGGCGCATTTATGTTTGTCAGCCCCGGCAAACTGCTGGTGGGTTGCGGAGTAACAACCCTGATCGCCACCGCCGCCGGCTACTTCCTGATGTCGGTGCCCGGTGCCTTATTCGGGTTTGTCGGCGGTGTTGTTGCATTGCCCGCATTTATTGTTCAGCTCAAAAAACGGCGGCGCGACCAGTTTATCTATCAGTTACCCGACGCACTGCGTTCCATGGCCGGGGCGATGCAGGCCGGCGCCACGGTAGTGCGCGCCCTTGAGCTGGTCGGCACTCGACAGCCCAAACCACTTGGGCAGGAATTTTCTCTGGTGCTGTCGGAGTATCGAATGGGTCGGGATCTGGAGAAAAGTCTCGAAAATCTGAAGTCGCGAGTTGAGTGCGAAGAACTCGAACTCTTCAACGCTGCTGTGCAGGTCAGCCGGACGGTCGGCGGTAACTTGTCGCAAAGCCTTGAATCTCTGGCGGCGACTCTGCAAAGCAAAGCACAGACCGAAGGCAAGGTTCGTGCGCTAACCTCGATGGGAAAGATGCAGGGATGGGTGCTGTCATTGATGCCGATATTCGTCGGCGTTGCGCTTTACGCTCAGAAGCCCAAAGAAATGAGCCTGATGTTTACAACCGGGATTGGTTGGTTGTTGCTGTTGGTGGCAGCACTGTTGTTGATATCAGCTATCTACACCATTCGCAAAATCGTGACGATTGACGTCTGACGGGAGTCATCATGTTCGACGGTGCCAATATCACATTTTTGGGCTGGCTACTTCTGATTGTATTCGGGCTTCTGGCTGCGGCGTCAACCGCCATGTTGCTGAAACTCTATGCCGTTATCCCCGAGAAAACCGACGCCCAGTCTGAAATCGACGAACTGCGTGATTCCGCACCTGCAGGCTTCCGTATGGCGCTCGCGGTGGCCGATCCATTTGTCGGGTTCATTGATCGACTGTCGTCTGCCAGGCAGCGAGATTATATACGCGCCCGGCTTGCCATGGCGGGCCTGAGTTTCTCGTTGCGACCGGAAGATTTTCAGGCAACGCGTGTGGTTGGGCTGCTCTGTGGCATCTCCTTTTTCGCGGTGGTGTCCATCAGCCTTGAGTTGACGGGTACCAGCTATGTCATGTCGTTGATTTTCTTTGTTCTGATGGGCACGTTCTACCCGGATATAGCCCTGAATGATCTGATCAAAAGGCGGCGGAAGAAGATGACCAAGCTGTTTCCTTTCTTCCTTGATCTTCTGGTGCTGTCTCTTCGTGCCGGTCTGACCTTTACGGTGGCGCTTCAGCAGGCGGTTATCAAATTGCCAAAAGGGCCGCTGCGCGTCGAACTTGATCGTTGCCTGAGCGATGTCCGTGCAGGCATGCCACGCAGTCGCGCATTGGTGAAGCTGGCAGACCGGGTTCAGGTGGCGTCAATCAGTAATTTTATGGCCTCCGTTAATCAGGCTGAGGAAACCGGGGCGGCCATCGCAAAATCTCTCGAAATTCAAGCTGAGCAGCGTCGAATCGAACGCTTTCTGGAAGCCGAGCGCCTTGGTAATCAGGCACCCGTAAAGCTTATGTTCCCGCTGGTGGTCTTTCTGTTCCCGCTCACGTTTTTGATCATCTTCTTCCCGATTGTGGTGCAGGTTATGCAGTCCGGTGGTATGGGGATGTTCGAGTGAGCGCTGCAATAACACGCCTGCGGGATGGCGAAGTTGTCGCCAGCCCGGCGCGCTTGGCCAATACGTTCGGCAGTCGGCTTCGTGGGCTGCTGGGGCGCACAGGATTGGCGCCGCGCGAAGGCTTGCTGATTTCGCCTTGCCGGGATGTTCATACGTGCGGTATGCGCTTCTCAATCGATCTTGTTTTTCTGGATAAGGAATTGAAAATAGTTCGCATGATCCCGAAAACCCGGCCCTGGCGCTTCTATAGGGGGGGGCGTCAATGCCAGCATGTGTTGGAGGTTGCGTCAGGAACCATTAACAGGCTCCGGCTTGTGGCAGGCGATCAATTTGAACTGAATGAAGGCGCAGCCAATGTCTGAAAAAGAGCACTACCCACCGGATAAGACGCCGGTCTTCGGTCTGGATGAGCTGGAAGCTCCGTTAACGGATGCTCAGCCGACTGGTCGAGAGTTTCCCGAGGAGAACGCCGGCACTGATAACGCACCACCCTGCATTTCGCTCCACGATAAGCTGTCTGGCGTAAGCCTTGTAACCGATACCTTCCCGGTTGAAATTGGTAACGGGCGCCGGTTTGATATGGCGCTCCGGGGGCCGGGCCCTGACGGGCTATACGCGCGCATAGAAAGCCATAACGGCGTACTTACAATCGAGCGCTGCAACCCGCAGGTTTTTATGGCGGCGGACACCGTTGAGGTTTCACGCTATTTGCTGACGGGCCCTACGTCTTTGCAACTTGGCGATCACTTGATCGCCTTTGACTTTGACTCTGCGAAAGGCTCGGTAGCAACGCCACCTCGCAAGCGTCGTCGCTGGCTTCTGCTCGTTGCCGTGGTTTCGCTGATTATAGGCGCTCTGCTGATACGTCTGCTTTTGGTCGCAGACGAGGCCGAATCACGGGTCAGCGTGGTTTCACCAGAGACGCAATCCAGCGAGCCGGAAGTAAAACGTCCGCCGCCGCTCCCGGATGGTGAACGGGCTCAACCAGACGTCGATCAGACTGTGACGGCATCGTCCGGTGAGAGGGTCCCTGAACCCGAAACCGCAGCTGTGCCATCGGCTATCTCGCTCTTCTTCATGGCGACGCCGCCGTCACCCATAACTCCTGCCGCAACGGCTTCTGTGCCAACATCCACGCCAGTCCGTGCGCCCATTAAATCGCCGACAAAAAAACCGGTCGAGGGCGCGGTCAATAGCCCTGAACTTGTTGCGCGCTATCGCCGAGGCGAACTGGTTTCATTCGAGGCGGCGCGGCCGGAGCTGAAAGATGCACTTTCCGCAATACGCTCTTATTACGACAGCGAAACGCTGGATCAGCGGTTAGCTGCCTGGGAAGCCCTGAGTATCGCAGAGCAGGCAATGGGGCTTGAGGGCCCATCCGTGCGCGGGGAACAGATTCGCGAGTCACTCGGGGAATCACTGCTGCAGGCAGCCCGTAAGAAGGAACAGGCCGAAGAAGATCGTCAGGCCTATACTTTGTTCTCCAAGGCCCTCGATCTGGGGCAAAACAGTGAAGAAGGCCGCTTGTTGATCATCACGCTCGATGAAGAAGCCGCGCGGCTTTATCGCTTTGGTTATCGGTTGAAATACTCCGATCCATCGACCGCAAGACAGTATTGGGTAAAAGTGACGAATCAGGTACCGACTCAATCAGAGTGGTACCAAAAGGCCTCCATGGCTCTGAACGACACCAAGGGAATCCGCGGATGAATACGCAATCTGACACGTTTCGATGGAACCAAATCAGCAGGCGCTTTATGGCCATGCTGGCTGTTTTGTTACTGGCAGGTTGCGCAACGCCGGCGTCCACCGGATATACCGGAAGTGGCCCGGCGGCCACCGAGGTGCTGGGGGAATGGAAGCGCGCAGACCGGTTGTATGCCAGAGGCGATTTACGCAGGGCCAAGGAAGGCTACGAAATGGTGTTGGAGCGAGAGCCGGGAAATAACGAAGTGCTCTTCAGGCTGGCAAATATTGCTTACTACATGCAGAACCCGGCTGAGGCTCGTGAACTTTACGCCAGGGTTCTCGACTCAGGATCGGTTGACCCTCAGCTTTTCTACAACCGTGCGGCACTCAACCTCACGGAGGCCTACGACGATCTCTCCCGGTACGCCCAAGAAGTCGGCCCCGGGAATCTGACTCCGGAAATTCGTGCCGTTATGGCCGCCATTGAACGCATGTCGGGCCAAAGACCCCCTATTAACGACAAAGCGGGCACCGCGCCCTCTGGTCGCGGAGAGTAATCATGAAGTCGATAAAGCTGGCAAGGCATCAAGTTGGCGCACTGCATGCGACGTCGGCTGCCATGATCACGGTGATTGCCATGGTTATAGGCATTGCCTCTGCACAGCTTGCGCTTACGAGCAACGCCAAGACAACATTAGACTACGCCTCGCTGATGGCGGCCAGAGCCGGGGCCGTCACCCATGGTAACCAGGATGCAATAATGACGGGGTTGCTGACAGGCCTCGCGCCGCTCTATGGCTCCAGCTCGGCCCCTCTAGGGGCCCCCGCGCAGGGTGCAAATGGCGTCGATTGGGTGGTGCCTGATCCGTCCAGTGTCGACAGGTTCGAGCGAACGCTCATGGGTCAGCCTACCGGTTTTGGCGCACAACACCGGGCGGATATCCAACGAACCGAGCGCGGTGATGCCTCGGTGTCTGCGGCGTTGGCGGCAGCAGAAAATGATTTGCTGGGCGGCTCTGGAAAATTCCTGGGTGTCGCGATTATCAATCCGGTTGTCGAAGCGTTCGGAGATTTTGGTGAGGACTCAGACGGCATTCTTGAAATACCCAATAAAGGAATTTGGCGTCGCACCGGCAACATCAACAACGCCACTTCCAGTAACATCCAGGTGTGCACGTCGGTAGCTGAACCCTACTACGAAGACCCCACCTCACCCCCCTCTTTCGATGAACCGTCGGGTGAAACCGTTCGAACCATCGTCAAAACATTTACCTGGGACGCAGATCTGCTGAAACAGGAAGACGATACCGACTGTTCCTCACCGACCGCACTGGGTTGTGGCTTTTTTGGTGGCGAATCCATGCGCGACCGATACATCAATAAGGTGAGCGGGCCCTATGGCGAGTCTCTTGGCAATGATATCGACGCCATTATCAACCGGTATATAAATGCGGAAATTGATTCCACCACCATGTATCGCCAAATTCGGGAGCGCGCCGAGCGTATGAAGGCTGAATTTGAAGACGCTGGCACTGAGTCGGTCAGCTATTGCAAGCTCAAGATTATCTGGTGTGTTGATAAAGAAACTTATACGCCGCCGACCAAAGATTGGGGGCCGATGTCGCGCGTCGACGAGTTGATCGAAGTGGCGCGCATGCTTGAAAACGGAACAGGCGAAGTGCCTCTCGGTGGAAGCA
>LAZR01001395.1_pt1 | contig 15324 bp, 12 predicted proteins | sample 329461 | NCBI WGS metagenome assembly LAZR01 (sample SAMN03002196, study PRJNA259156) | marine sediment metagenome | biome: sea floor; feature: Hydrothermal impacted sediments; material: marine sediment; isolation source: Loki non-amplified sample from Loki's castle hydrothermal vent sediment ...
TCATATTATTAAATCTCTTTTGAAGTATCCCTAAATTAAAATAAGATGTGGTAATTCCCTTGAAATCATTAATTTGTTTAAAAGCTTTTAAGGTTTTCTTATATAACTCAAAAATAATATCCCATTTTCCGGTTAATTCATAGATGTTGATTAAATTGCCTAAACAATCTAATAGACCATATATATCACTAGCACTTGAACATGTGGTGCTACAATCTATAAAAACTTCACTCGCTTCATCTAATTTATTAAGTTTTATTAAACTGATTCCAATTCCTTTTAAACAAGTAATTTGTTCCTCAATCTGTTTTAAATCTAGGTAAATTTTATAGGCTTTTTCGTTATGCTCAATAGATTTTTGATACTTCCCTTTCGTAAAAAATAATGTCCCAAGCACACCATGCACAGCTGCTTGTCCAAGTCTATCTTTTTGTTTTTCAAAATGCTTGAGACATATTAAATAATTATGTTCAGAATCATCATACAATTGTAATTGTAATTGAATGAGAGCAATATCGCTTAATTCTTTAACATAGATTGAATTTTTACCGATAATTTCCAATTCCTTCAAATTTTTTAATTTCACTTCTAAAAGTTGTCGCAACCTTTCTGGTGGTAGTCCAGTGTTATCTTCACTCATGAGAAAAAATTTAAACTCAAATTTATATTCCTAACTAAATAAATATCCCTATAATATTGTTTCCAAAATTTTAGAAGAGTCTTCTACAAATTGAGGGCATCTAACCTTGAAAAGATCATTTTTTTCTGCATAATTCATGCCTTCAATGCTGCTAATATCGCAACCGAGTAAATCTCGACATATAACAGAATCATTAATCGTTTCAAATCTTTTTATAAAATCTTGAGTCACTTTATAAGTCTCTTCTTTTGCTTCTATATCTTCTAATTTAGATCTCCCAAATTTAAACCGATCACCATTAAAGCACCATTTACAGCCCCACATGTCTTCCCTAAACATGCTAATCCGCCTCCAAGCCCTGTTGCAAGTTTTAGAGCTAATTGTCGGTCCAAGCCGAACTGAGTTCCATATGTAGAGAGGACTGCTTGACCGCATGTAAAGCCTTCTATAAAGCAAGAAACTGCTTTTTCTACTTGATTAATACTTAGAATGCTTAGAATTTTATGACTAATATTTAAAATCTATAAGAATTATAAAATTGCTTTTCTATTTAATATTTAGAGATATAAAATAACGATTTCAATATAAAAAAGCGAACAGATTTGAAAGTAAAAGCTAGGTTATGGGAGAGTTTAGAAAATAAAAAAGTTCAATGTTTTGTTTGTGCAAATAAATGTATTATATTACCAGGAAAAATAGGAACATGCCGTACAAGAAAGAATTTTGATGGTGAATTATTCACCTTAATATATGGATCACTTATTTCCTCTGGAAGTTTGGATCCAATTGAAAAAAAGCCGCTTTATAATTTCTGGCCAGGAGCAACAGCATATTCGATAGCTTCAATTGGTTGCTCCTTAAAATGTCAAAATTGTCAAAACTGGTCAATATCTCAGGCAAATCCGACTGATAATGGAAAGAATGGATTTTATGATCTCAAGGGTTATGAGGGACAAAGCATGTCTTTAGTCGAGATGACACCTGATCAATTAATTAAAAAAGTATTAAAAAGTGGATCAAAAACTCTCGCTTATACTTATAACGAGCCTCTCATTTGGCATGAATGGATTATAGACACCGTTAAACTATTAAAAGAGAAAGAAATTAAAACTATTCTAGTCACTAATGGTTATTCTACCCCTGAGGCATCTAAAGAACTTGTTGATGTGGGAATCGATGCAGCAAATATTGATATCAAAGCGATGTCAGACGAGTTTTATAAAAAAATTTGTGGAGTTACTTCAGTTCAACCTGTTTTAGATACTGCCAAATTTTTTAAGTCTAAAGGAGTACACGTTGAAATTACAAACCTCATTATCCCTGATAAAAATGATAAAAAGGAAGATTTTGAGCAATTAAGTAATTGGGTTATTAAAAATCTGGGAAAAAATACTCCGATTCATTTTTCAGCCTATCATCCCGATTTTAAAAGACCTTCGGATAAAAGAACACCATTAGAAACTCTAAATATAGCTTACAATGTAGCAAAAGATACCGGATTACTTTTTCCGTATATTGGAAACATAAACCATAAACAAGGGAGTAATACATATTGTCCAAATTGTAACCATTTATTATTAAATAGAGAGGGGTACAGTTTCAGGAAAATAGATATTAATGTAGACAAAAAATGCCCAAAATGTGGTTATGATTTAAGGAATGACATAATAGGTGAAATTAATAAATCTCCTTCACATTGGTCTCGCTTTTTATGAACAGCAGTAAAAATTAAAAAAAAATATTATTTTATTAGAAATATCCTGAAATTGAAATTCCAACCACTAATAATAAGAATCCTTGAATAAGGCAGAATGCAGCAACTATAAATGCTAATGGAGGCCATGATAATGCTTTTGAGATTGCTATTACTCCAGACATATAGAATTTTGCAGTGAGAGCGATAATCGCAAAGATAATTATAAAAATAATTACTAATAATATCTTCGGATCAATAAATACAGCGATAACTTTTACTACTGTTTGGGGGATTGCTAAGGCTATTATAGCTACAATTAAACTAGCAACCATTAGACCAATAACACTTGCGATTGGAAGATCATTTATAGGTTTTAAAAAGGTAAATATCCCAAAGACGATTAGAATAATAGCAGTAAAAATGCTCTTACCTGCTGTAGGATTTAATCCAGCATAAGCTGTACTTGGGGGAACATCAAGAATTAACGCTCCAACTCCGCTCAATAAGCTGAAAATTCCTACAATAAAACCGAAATAGGTTAAAATTTTAAGAAATTTAGTAATATCAAAATCCCAGGTTTCCACTTTCCGTTTTTTGAAAGAACCCCTCCTTTTAGTCTCATATATTGCGTAAATTATCCAAATAATACCAAGAAGCAAAAGGAAAAATCCTCCCCATTGTGATAAAGGTCGCAAAATATTTTCCGTAAAATCAAATGCAAAAATCAATTATTTTCACTATGTAATGTAAATTTAGATTTGTTATTATATTGTATATCATTTTTTAAAAATATATTTCTAATGGAGTCCAATAATTAAAAAATAGAATTTAATTTTTACAATTTCAATCGTCTTTGGAAAATTGAATCCAAAAAAAAATATAGATATACATCAGTAAGTAATATAAAATAAATCTCTCCAAATCTTTGTCATCGTTATCAAAAATAAAAGATATTCATTTTAAGTATAGTGTAATTCGAGATATTTTGAATTATTTAATTTCAGTTAAGATTTAAGGTAGAAATTCAAGAGTTTTTTTATTATAATCAAGGTAAGTTTCAATTTCCTGATTCTTTTTATCCTCAGTCCAAGAGTATTCCTTTACCATAAGTTCTGCTACTTTTTTTGTAGCTTTAAGCACGGAACTCGGAGCTATCCATAGAGCCATTTCAGTTCTTCGACAGAATAGATCAATTAAATGAAGTGTTAATTCATATCGTAAACAATATGTTATTTCTGCTTTAATAAAATTGTTTTCTTCAATCAATCTTTCTTTGAATGATTCATTTTCTCTTATAATTTCAAGAATCTTTAAAGCACCTTTTCCATATTGTTGGTATAAGTGATGAGCAATGCTCTCATCTAATTTTATTCTTGAATTTTTTAATTCATTTAACCATTCTTCTTTTTCTAAAGTTATGATAAATTTTTTTCTTGAAAAATTTTCTTCCCGACCAATATCCCCAAAAATTTTTGTCTCTTTAATTTTTTCTAACAAATCTTCAGCCATAGATCGCCATTCTGTAAGTTTTCCTCCCGTGATTGTTAATAATCCATCATCAGAAAAAAAAATAATATGTGATCTTGAAACCTCACTTTCCGATTTTCCCTTTTGCCTTACAAGGGGTCTCAATCCAGCGTAAGTTGAAAGAATATTTTCATAGCTTAGTTTGGCATCTGGAAAATAATATTTAGTAGATCTAATTAGATAATCAACATCCTCTTTATTACAGAAAGGATGAGCTAACTCCCCTTGATAATCCGTATCAGTAGTACCAATTATAGTAAAATCTTTGTCTCGAGGGATGACAAAGAAAACTCTGTTATCATCAATTGAGTTTAAAACCACCGCGAAGTTATTTTTTATATGCTCACGTCTAATTTGAATATGAACACCCTTAGTAGGTCTAATTAAGGGCTTTGGGATAATTTCCGGATAATTTACGACCAATTGATCTGTCCACACACCTGTAGCATTTACGACTAATTTTGCGTGAACTTCAAAATAAATATTGTTTTCTAAATCTTGACATTTAACTCCAATTATTTTTCCATTTTCTTTAATATATTCAGATACTTTACAGTAATTTACGATATCTGCTCCTCTAACAAGGGCTTCTTTTAAAATCTCAATCGTTAATCGTGCATCATCTAGATTTGTATCATAATACACATAACCACCTAAAATCCCCTCCTTCAAATAAGTAGGTTCGATTTCAGATAGTTCGTCGGGTGAGTATTCTTTATAGGGTTTAAAATTTTTAAAATCAGAGTTATTTTCACCCAAAAAATCATAAATCTTCATTGCAGATTGTATAACACGTTTTTTATTTGTTCCCTCCTTTTTATAGGGCAATAAAAAAGGAAGGGGTCTCACCAAATGTGGAATATGAACGCGCATCCAATTTCTTTCTTGAGTAGCATCCCTCACTAAATCCATTTCCCCGTATGTAAGATACCTTAAGCCCCCATGTGCCATTTTTGAACTTCTGGAAGAGGTTCCTGCAGCAAAATCTTGCATGTCTACGACTGCTACTCTTAATCCCCTCATAGCTGCTTCTCTAGAAATACCTGCTCCTGTAATACCCGCTCCGATTATACAAAGATCATACTTATTTTTAGAGAGTTTTTTAATAAGATTATCCCGATTCTTGTAATTCCAACTTTTATCGAAAAGTTTCTTTTCTAAATCATCCATTTGCATCAAAATTTTAAAGTAATTATTTTGTTATTAAAGTTTCCTTGATTTTCTTTCTCTTCTTTAATCTTTTTTTACTGATTAGAGTACTTACTCCCTTACAATTTATATGAAATGTGGTTTTTTACCACAAAATTGAAGAGTAAATAGATAAATTTATAATTAAGTTCTTTTACTAGAAGAGAGTCATATTACGTCATTAAGTATTAAGATTGGGAAAGATGTCGGGAAAAATATCAAAAGTTCTAATTGTAGACGATGCAATGTTTATAAGGAGAAGGCTTAAAAAAATTGTTGAAACAATTGACTCTACTAAAGTTGTTGGAGAAGCTACAAATGGGGAAGAGGCTATATCATTATATAAAGATTTGAAGCCAGATCTTGTTTGTATGGACCTTGTAATGCCAGAGAAAGATGGACTTAAAGCTATTGAAGAAATTATTAAATTTGATAAAAAAGCAAAAATTGTTGTTGTGAGTGCGATGGGTCAACAATCTTCTGTTCTTGAGGCACTGGGTAAGGGAGCTAAAGAATTTATCCAAAAGCCTTTCAGGGATGATGATGTTTATACCAAAATCGAACGCCTTTTAAAAAAGAAGTAAAAAATTCTTCCTAAACTTAAAATATATTCCTTACTGTTGTTTTTTACAATTAATTCATTAGAAGTTTGTGTAAGATTAACGGCATTGAATAGATATCGTAAAAATTATGATCAATACACTCCTTAATTAACCCAACATACTTACTTGGATTTCTTTGATATTTTTTATAGCATTCAGGGACTATCCAACTTGGAAGTTCATTTTCTCTTACCCAATCTAATAAATTATTCTCAATATTTGTGAGTGTATATTTATCAAACATACCTTTAAACTTTCGACGGCAAATATGGTAGAGATCTATATGATGATATTTAGTATTATTAATTTGATATGGAGTATCCTCTTCATAGATCATAGGATTTTCATCAAAATAATAAAGAAAACGATTAGCGATATATGGAATATCGAATCGCTTTCCGTTATATGTAACAAAACTTTTGAACTTAGGAAGAACGTCACTTTTTAAATGCTCACAAATTGCGATTTCTTCTTCTAATGTTCTGGCAAAAAATAAGTGGATTTCGAAATTTTGCTTGTTAAACCAGCCTGTTCCTATTAAAATTATAGCACTATCCTGAATTCCTAAGGTCTCGATATCTAGAAAAAGTAAATCTCCCTTGTTAAAGCAAAAACTTACATCTAAATCATCTATATATCTATTTTCCTTTAAGGCTCTATAATCTTTTTTCTTTATCAATTCTAAAATAGAAGCCGCATATTTCCCATATCTTAAATTAAAAAACTTTAAATCTTTTAAATTTCTGATTCCTCTACTTTTTAATCTATTCTCAACAAATTCCCCGATGTAACTGACAGTTTTGAGATTATTTAACAATTTTTTTCTTGAGTTTAAAAGTTTTAAATTGCAAGGAAAATCATCAAGTTGCCAAACTAGTTCCATGAATTCTCCCATCTTATTTTTAACAACTTTATGGTTATTTTGGTAGAGATCTTCCAATTTCTTTCCCTGGTATTGTTCAACAAATTGGGTAATATCAAAGCTTTGAGAACCAAAAGAATCCATGATTTATATCTAGAACGTAAAAATATTTAATATTTTATTCTCTTACGATTTTTAATAAATCTAAAAAATATATTTGAAAATCCATTAATAGCAAAACTTAAGTTACCAAGTGATTTTATGAAAATATAACGGAAATAGTGGAATTATTTCCCATTTATTTATCCTTAGAAATATATTAATCAAAATAAAACATAAAAATAAAATAGTAAATTATCAAATAAACTAAATTTTAAAAAATAGAAATTCGAGGAATTGAAATAAAGATGATTAAATTTAGCGATAAACAGTTAAGGATCCCAAAATTAATGCGTCCTGTGTATTTAGCAACAGTAGGGATGTCAAAGTTTGATCGAGCATTTCCGGAGACTCGTACGGAGGAGTTATGCGTCGAGGCTTTTACTGCAGCTTCAGATTTCGTTAATATGACTCCCAGTGAACTTAAAAATTATATCCATACATGTTACTATGGTCATTTTGCAGATCATTTTGGTGATCAGCTACTCGGGGAATCTATAATTCATGATCGACTTGGATTAGATCCCTTAGGAAATGTCGGAGTTAAAACAGGTGGTGCCACAGGAGGTTCCACGATGTGGGAAGCAGTTAAGGCTGTAGCCTCAGGATATAGTGATTGTGCTCTTGCGTTAGGTTGGGAGAGGATGGATGAAGTTCCAACAGATGAAGGAAATCATTTAATCTCAGCAGCCGCGGATAAAGATTGGGAAACGCCGTTGGGTCATATTTATACAGGATATTATGCAGTAATGGCTCAAAGGTATTGGAAAATATTTGGTAAAGAAGAAGACTCTTTTAGGAGGACATTAGCAGAAATCTCTGTTAAGAATCATGGTTATGCTCGTATGAATCCACATGCTCAAGCGCCTATGAAGATTACTGTAGATGATGTATTAAATTCTCCCATGGTGGCATCCCCTTTAAGAGTACTTGATTGTTGCCTAATGAGTGTAGGATCAGCATGCGGAATTGTATGTGATGAAAAAACTGCGTATGAAATAAGTGATAAACCTCTCAGAATCTATATCGCAGCGGGAAGCCACACGTTAAGAGTTGCAGATAGAAGAAATATGACTATTCCATTGTTACCTAATGAAACAGAGGATCAATATAAGAATTTAGGGAAAGAATTTCCTGGAGCAGATAGGTATCCGGGTTTTACAGGTTTTCTTGCCGCTAGAATGGCGGCATATTACGCATATCGTATGGCAGGAGTTGTTGATCCGACTGAGGATCTTGATCTTGTTGAGCTTCACGATGCTTTTACGATCAGTGATATTCAAACCTATGAAGATATTGGTATTAAACCTTATGGACATGGGCGTGAATATGTTGAATCTGGAGACGCTTATGTTATTAATCCAAATACTAACAAACCAGGTAAGCTACCAAGTAATCCAAGTGGAGGTCTGATAGGTTGCATGCACGCTGTTGGGGCGACCGGTCTCATGCAAATAGCGGAGATTGGATATCATATTTGGAATAGATGGGATGAGATTCATGAACCTCAAGAAAAATGGGATGCTTTTGGAAGAGAAAAACCCTCGGATTGGAATAGTCTTCAAGTTAGTGGAGCGAAACGAGGTTTAGCAATAAGTCATGCAGGAGTGGGATCTCACGTGACTTGTACAATATTAATGGAACCAAACAATTTATTAAAGGAGGATTAAGAAAATGCCAAAAACAGAGGAGGAAAAAGGATTTGTTGATGTTGTCAAAGGTAGATATAAACCGAGAGGTGTATTTCATATCCCCGAAGAAAACCAACCAATTTTCAATAGAGATACGGGTAAACTGGCAGGAATTACAAATCCAAGGGACATGACTTATATGCATTCTTATGGCGGAGAAGCACCCTTCTTCGAGAATTTGAGTAAAGGTAAACTTATGGGTACAAAATGTGATAATGATATATGCGAATCAAAAGGTTCTATCTTTATGCCCTTCCGAATATATTGTCCTGATTGCCTAAGAAAAGCTTCAGTTATAGACATGACAGATATTGCTAAAAATAGTGCATACATCCACTCTTTTATTGTAACACATCGGTCTGGAGCCTTTAACTCACTGAAAAAGCCAATTAAGTTTATAAATATTGAATTTGAGAAGGTGGTAACAATTTTAATGAGCTATTTATCATTTGGTGAGCCAGAAATTGGGAAACGTGTAGTTCCTATTTTTAGAACAAAAAATCCCACTTATACAATTACCGATTTGTCTTTCGTTCTTGAGGGAACATCAAATTCTGATCTACCTGAAGGATTTAGTTTTTAAATTAAGTTTTTTTTCTTTTTCTTTGTTAAAATGTTATAATAAATGAGATAATGCTCTGAAAAATAGAGTGGTATAATGACTCATCTCAATTTATTAAAATTAAAAAAATAAAAATAATTTAGAATTCTATTCTATTAAGAAGGTTCGATTGTTCATCAACAAAATCAATTGTTTTGACCATTTCTCTGATATTATGAGCAGCACAAGTTAAACAAGGATCATAGGCTCGAATTGCCATTTCTATTTTATTCAAACCACCATTAGCGATAGTATTATTTTCTATCATATTTTCGGCAGCAACTTTTATTGACTGATTCATTGCGGCGTTATTATTTACAGTAGCCACAATCATATTAATATCTACCAATTTTCCTTGACTATTTGCTTTATAATGGTGAATCAAAGTACCTCTTGGAGCTTCAATCACTCCAACTCCTTCTCCAGCTATTTTATCGCATTTTACACGAAAATTATCACCTAGAAGTTTAGGATTTTCTAGTATTTGCTGAGCTCTTTCAAACGCATATATCAATTCAATTAATCTGCTATGGTGATAAAGCAATGTTTGATTTGCTGGTCTTCCATACTTTGTTCTGAAATCTTCTAGTGCATTTTGAGCCTTGGGTGTTTCGAATTTCTCACATAAATTTATTCGAGCAAGTGGACCGACCCTGTAAATACCTTCTGGCCAACCTTTGGATTTTAGATACGGAAATTTAAGGTATGTCCAGGGATCTGCATGTTCTGCAATGTTTTGAAAATATGTACCGGGAGAAGTATCAAATAATACTTTACAATTATTATCTGCGGCACGAATAACACCATCATATAATTCAAACGAACCCTTATCAGAAAGTCCAAGGAAGTTAGTATTGATAACAGAAAAATCTTTAATAAAATCAGTATATTCAGATAATTTTGTTTGGCAGGTATCATATAAGCTCTCAAAAATTGGGGTAAGGTCTTTGATGTCTTGTAATTTTTTCTGTTGTTGTTCTTTTTTGATACCTTTACTCATACCACCGGGAAGAGCAGTCACAGGATGAATCGCTTTTCCACCAATTATTTCGATAAGATCTTGTCCATATTTTCTTATTTTTATTACATTTTTGACGAGATCAGGATCTTTTTTCAAAATTCCCAATATATTTCTATCTTGAGGAGCAGAGTCGGGACCCAATATAAAATCAGGGGCAGCCAAGAAAAAAAAATGTAATGTATGTGAATGAATAAATTGTCCCATATGCATAAGTTCTCTCAATAATTTTGCTGTCTCTGGAATTTCTACTCCTAATAAATCTTCACACGCTTTCACTGATGCTAGATGATGACTTACTGGACAAATTCCGCAAATCCTTGTTGTAATTCTTGGGGCATCATAGAGAGATCTACCCTGCATGAATTTTTCGAATCCTTTAAATTCTAAAACTTGGAACCGGGCATCAGATAAATTATTCTTACTGTCCATTATAAATGAGATTTTCGCATGACCTTCTACTCTCGTTACCACTTCAATAGTTTTAATATTTTCACTCATTTTTACCTACCTCTTGTTGTGTTTTATAAAGTCTCTGAAGGATTGAATATGGAAGAGAATAACGATATACAGTTCCTGATAAATCTTCTTGTTGAATTAATTGTCCTATAGGAAATATTGAGGCTAAACCACTAATGGCTGCACAACCTTGGTCGATTTCCTTTTCAAGAGGACCCATACATCCTCTACAAGGAAGATTTGATTTAACACAACGTCCTTCACAACCCGCACGTGTCGCAAAACCTATACATAAAATTCCTTGTTCTAAAAAACAAAGGTCTTCCTTATAATCTATTTCGTGGGATGCTACAACTTGAAATGTGAGAAATTCTTTTGCGGGGATTAACATTTTTTCATGTTCTTTATCACATTCAGAGCATAGATTTTTAGTAGGTTGTTCTGGTTCCTGACCTTCTAATATAGCTACTAAAACATTTTTAATCATTGAGGGTATTGGAGGACATCCTGGAATTCGATAATCAATTTTAATAATGCTTTCCACAAGTTCAACATAATTAGTGAGTTGAGGTACTTCAGAAGGCATTACCTTAGAGTCATTAGTGAGAACTGTTCTATAAGAATATTCGAGTGTTTCTTCTTTAGAATAATAGTTCCTTAGTCCACATATTCCCCCAAAACAGGCACATGATCCTAATGCAATTACTTTTTTTGCTTTTTTTTCAACGTCCTTTGCCACCTCAATGTCATGTTCATTCCCAATAGTTCCATTAATGAGAGCAATATCACAGGTTGGAATTTCTTTTAGATCCATTATTGTTGGACAATAAATTAGATCAACTTTATCAAGTACTTCTAAAAATTCTTCATGAAGGTCTAAAATAGAAATTACGCAACCTGTACATCCTGTTAGGTTAGCAATAATTAATTTGGGTTTATCACTCATGTTTTTATCTCCAAATTTTTTAAATTTTGCATAAAACTTTGAACATCATTTACAAACTTCTCGCTTTCTAAATAAGAGATAGATAAAAGCTGAATTCGTTTTCCATTAATTCCTCTAGAATTTAATAATTCTTTCAGTAAATCTACTCTCTTTTCAAGATCATAATTTCCACCGAAGAATTGACAGTTCTCATGATAACATGCTCCAAGAATTACTCCATCAAAACCTTTTTCGATAGCATAAAGAACAAATCGTGGATCAATCCTACCTGAGCAAGGAACACGGGATATTAATAGATTTAGTGGAAGTGATTTTCCTCCTAATCCAACTTGATCAGCTGCGGGATATGCGCATCCATTACACAAAAGTCCAAGTATCTTAGGTCCTTCAGGAGGTTCATATTCTGAAAGCACCTCAATCGATTTGTAATACGATTCTGTAGGGTATATCAGCAAATCTCGTGCACCTGTAGGACATGCGGCCACACAATTCCCACAACCCCTACATAAAGTTGGATCTACAACACTTATTTTCTTTTCTTGATCGATAGAGCACGCATGAAAGTAACATGTCTTCACGCAGATTCCTTCTCCACCACATATTGATTCATCAACATCAGAAATGGTTACGAATTGAGTAATTTCATCCTCACTAAGTACTCGAGAAATTCCTGTAGCTGCAGCATAACCATCTACTATTGATTCATTTATTGTTCGAGGTCCAATACAGGCTCCGGCTATGAATTTTCCGTCATCATATGTACTTACTGGTGCTAACATCAAATCTGCCTCCTTAAAGAAGCCTTCTGGAGTTTTTGATAAGCCTAAAATTTCTCGAATATCTTCAGTATCTTTATTTGGTATCATGGGCGTAGCAAGGACAACCATATCATATGAAATATCTAATTTTCCGCCAGAAACATTTATTTCTAGCGATAAAACATCATCCTTGTTTTCGATGTCAGTAGTTTTTAACCCTGAATGTGTTGGTACTGTTCTAATCCACTCAACGTTAGGAAAATTTTGACATTCCTTTATATATTCCTCTCCTATTTTCCCTAATGCATAAATATCTCTATAAAATACATATATTTTGGCATCGGGTAGTTTTTCAACAGTTTGTTTTATTGCTGAAGCTGTTGCCATACAACAATAACGAGAACAATAGGGAATTTTATTCTGCTGACGAGCTCCAACGCATAAAATAAAAACTATAGTTTTTGGGATTTCATTATTCGATGGTCGTAAAATTTCCCCTTTAAAAACGCCTGTTGATACCAAAATTCGCTCATATTCTTCAAGTGTTAAAACATCTTTTGATTGTCCATAACCATATTCATTCGGTTTATAGATATCATAACCAATTGCTGTAATTATTCCCCCAACATTTATTTCTATTTCCTCTGATTCTTCATCTAAGTCAATAGCTTTAATATCACATACTTTAGTACATAATCTTGCCTTGCAATCATTTCTACAATAAGAAATATCATTTTGACTAATGAATGGGAGTTTTGGGAAGGTATCAAAACTAGGTAATGTGATAGTTTTTCTATCTATCAAATTAAAATTAAATTCGTCTGGAACATCATGTTTACAAACACCAATACATTCATGGCAATTTGAACATATATCCTTCACAAATCGAGGATTTTTTTTGATTGTTACAACATAATTTCCTGTTCGACCCCTAACACGTATTACTTCTGAAAGTGGAAATAGATCAATATTAGGGGTTCGATATAACGTGTTGATTATTGGTGTAATAGCACAAGCACTACACTCGTCTCGAGGGAACGTTTTACTCATTTGTAGTTGAATACCACCTAAATAAGGGGATTTTTCGACTAAGTATACATGATGACCTTGGTTTGCTAATGCTAAAGAAGAGTGTATTCCACTAATCCCTCCTCCAATAACTAAAGTGGATTTTAAGTTAGGAATTTTTTCAATTTGGATGGGTTTTGCATGTTTCAGCTCTTCCAATGCTGCCTTTAATACAACTTTAGCTTTCTCACCAATTTGCTCTGGTTCTTGACCTCGGTGTATCCAACTCAACTGCTCTCGAAAATTAACAAATTTGATTAATCCGGGATTTATTTTACTATTCTCAAAAAAAATCGTATCAAATAGTTTTTCATAATATTTAGGTGAACAACCAATTAATAATAACCCTTCTATTCCATGTTCATCAATGTTTTTAAACATATCTTCTTGATCATGAATTGAACAGGAGGCTTGATATATTTTTGAGAACTTTACATCATTTTCCTTTTCGAAATACGCTTTTACATCCTTTAAGTTAAAATTTTTATCGATTTCCCCTCTACATGAGCAAAAAATGGCTCCTATATTCAACCTTTTATCACCAAATCCATTATTTAATTTATTCTAACTTTTATTTATATTATTTTGCTGTGAGAAAGTATTTCTTAATTGTTGAGTTATTATCGATGCTTGAGAAGGATTAATTTTTCTTGATAACGATTCTTCAATTAGAGATACTAATTGTTCAACATTTTCCTTTTGAAAATTAGCTCGAAACTTAGAGATTTTTGTCATTGAACTTTCAATAATTTCTTTTCCCATTGAACCAAACAAACTCACTAAATACTTTTCCATTTCATCTACAATACTAAGAGGATTTCGGAAATATTCATCCATTAAACCTCTATTTACAATCTTATCTACTTGAGAGTTAAAATCAAGTATTTTTAGCTCTTCAATTAAATCATTTAAATCTGCTTTAACTTCCTCGCTAAAACCATCATAAATTCCTTCAAATAATTTCATTGCATCAGACAATATTGACTTTCCAAATTCTAAAGAGATGTCTTTATTTACAGTGAGAATCAAAAGAAAAGGTGGCACACTATCATATATAACCTTAATATCATCCATTTCCATAACTTGAATTTCTTTTATGGATAATTCCTTCGAAATTGCAAAAATCGCTGTTAAGAAACCTGAAAGTAAAGATTCGTCCATCTTTGACCTAATATATGCTCGGTGACTTAATGTAATGCCATCCCTGTGGATCAAGTAGAAGTCTCGAACTTTTTCAGCCCGAATTTTTTCAATATTAAAATTACTCAAAAATTTCTCCTTTCATAACTTTGGATATATAGAAAAAGAATTTTGCTTTAACATTAAGTTTTTATGAAGATTTTAAAAGAAAAGTTTGGTTTTTTAAACTTTTCATATTTAATATGTTTTTTATTGAAGTAAGTTAAAAATCGTCCGAGTCTCATTCGGTGTTGCTACTTCTTTGCCGGCCAATTTTGCAACCTTTACAGCCCAACTTACTTGCTCCCAAGACCCTCTAGCTAGTTTTCCATCTATAGTACGAATATTATCTTCTAATCCAACGCGAACGTGTCCTCCCATAGCCGCAGCACATAATCCAGCTCTAAATTGATCCTTAGCCACACCACATACGCTCCATGTCGCATTAGAAGGTATTAAATTGAGAAATCCTGCTAAATTCTGAAAGGAAAATGGAACACCACCCAGAGCACCAAAAACAAATTGAAAATGAAGAGGTTGCTCAAAAAGATCCTTCTGTTTATTAAGAAATAGAATATTATATAATCCTCCGAAATCATATACTTCTAGCTCAGGTTTTGTTTGTACCTTTTTCATTTCCTTTGCAAATGTCTGAATCATTGAGAAAGGATTTCTAAAAATGTTTCCTGGTCCTCCTACAACTTCCCCAGTTTTAAAATTTCCAGTACTAAAATTCATTGAATTGGTGTTTAGTGATGCTAATGAGGGTTTATAATTTTGAACGGGAGCAATTCTCCCTTCAGGAGATACATGCCCTGCTATTGCTGAACTCAGATTGATTAGGATATCTGGGGCTTTTTCATTAATACTTTCTATTACTGCTTTTATTTGATTTAAATCAGGAGTAGGATATCCAGTTTTAGTATCTCT